>FPIC01012337.1_pt1 | contig 22579 bp, 21 predicted proteins | sample 1504481 | NCBI WGS metagenome assembly FPIC01 (sample SAMEA4475357, study PRJEB15587) | soil metagenome | biome: Soil; feature: Field | place: India | collected 2015-03-11 | depth 0 m
AAGTTCACCGTAACGGTAGTAACCGGAAGGTAAGGATCTATAGTAGGTGTATGTCCGTGTGAATGTCCACACGTCTTTGACTTGTGGCGCGTTTAGTGTGATTTTATTTAGGAGGGCTTTTGCTTGCTGTACCAAGTCATAGCCGGCATACACCTTCTTTTTCAGCTGTTGGTAAGTGGCGTTAAGTTGCGTCAGCTGGTTAATCAGCTGGTTCTTCTGGGTTTCAAGTAGCGCAAGCTGAGACCTTGCTTGGCTTAACTGAGCCTGGGCATCTCTTAGCTGTTTTTGAGTCTGCTCCAGCTGGTTCTGTGCGTCTTGTAGCTGTCTCTGGGTCTCGGCTAACCGAGCCTGAGTATCTCTTAGTTGATTCTGGGTATCTTGTAGTTGTTTCTGGGTGTCCTGTAGTTGTTTTTGAGTCTCGGCTAACTGTTGCGATGTTTTCTGAAGTAGTGATAAGTTGCCCTGTAGTTGCTGGGTGAGGTAGATCACCTGTCTCGTTAGGAGCTTATTGTCCTCTTGGGCGCCTAACCACAGCACAGCAAAGACCGCCGCCAGCAGAACACTCACAACCAGCCCAGCGATCAAACCTGTGTTTGTTTTCATAATTTATGGGATAATAAAGGTTCTTAAATATTGCCGGTTAATTACTAAATTAGTACAACATAGCCTAGGCAGAGAAGCCGCGGTGGTTGCCGCTAGGGCGGGCGGAACCGGGATGGGGTGTTGCCGCATCTGGCTCAAGGAGATGGGGCTTGTCAGGGCATACACCATACCTGGGGTGGTGGGACTTGTGAAATTCTTTTGATAATTGGGGCTGGGGCGCTTCAAATACGCTGATCAGTTCGTCTGGTGGGGGGCCTCCTATACGCCGCGGAGATCCCCCTCTACTTCGCCGAGGTTATCCTCGCGGTGGTTGGCGTATTCGAGCTTTGGCCTCCTCCGGGCAATAGGCCGCTGGGGAGCCAGCGAGATGAGTCTACAACTGCCTCAAAGCCCGGCGCCAAGCATTCTGCGGCCAGCGGCAGTGGAGGATTAGAGCAACCGCCTGCCTCCGTCTACGGGGATCACGGCCCCGGTGACCCACCTCGCCTCGTCTGTGAGGAGCCATATCACGACCTTTGCCACCTCCTCAGGCGGTGCTTGCGGCGCCCCCAGCTTTACCTCGTAGCGCCGCCCGGGCTGGAAGTCCTTCGTCATGCCGCCCGGCGCCACCGCGTTTACCCTCACCCCCCTTTCTATGAGCTCCGCGGCGAGGACCTCAGCCGCCTTGGCGACGGCGGCTTTAGAGGCCACGTAGGCCACATGCCTCGGCCAGGCCTTATACGCCCCGCCCACAGAAGATACCAGCACGACGGATGAGCCGGGGGCGAGGAGGGGGGCGAAGGCCCTCACGGCGTATATATGTGCTTTTAAGTTCTTGGAGAGCATGTCCTCCAGCTCCGCCTCGCCCACCTCCTCCACGGGTTGCGACGTGTAGCCGCCGGCTGTCACCACGAGGCCGTGGACCGCGGGGAATACCTTCCTCGCCTCCTCGGCGGCGGCGAGGGCTTGATCCAGCTTGGCGAAGTCCCTGGCCGATAGGTATACCTTGCCGTGTTGGGCAAGCCACTGCAACCCCGCCAGCGCTTCGGGCCTTCTGGCGAAGGCGTACACCGAGGCCGCCTCCCTAAGCGCCATGTAAGCCACGGCCGACCCCAGTCCGGGGCCGACCCCGACCACGACAACGTTTTTCTGAACAAGTCTCATGGATATTTCGATTCGCGTATTTAAATCACCTCTCATAAGCGGAAGGAGTCGCCACCTCTCAGCCGTCTCGGTGGGTGGATGGCTTAAAAAATTTTTCAAAACAGGTACGTGTACAGGGCAAGGATTAGGGGGATTTACGCCACTGCCTTGACTAAGCTGGCGCTGGACTGGGGCTTCAAGGTGGTGCAACCGACAGAGAAGATTGCCCGCCGCTTCGGCCTAGAGCCCGACTTCTCGCCGCCCGACATCACCGTGAAGGACCACGAGTCTAAGACGGGGATTGTGGCGATGGGCCTATGCGAGGCGGTTGAGGCCTTTCTCTCAAAGCTTACGGAGTACGCCGACCCCATCGTGGCGAGGGCCAGGGCCCGGCTTAAGGAGGTTTTCGTGGGCAGGGCAGTGGGGGAGGCGACTGTGGAGGGGCCAGGCGGGGAGGTCTTTGACGTGCCCCGCCGCTATGTTTTGACCCCCGGCGCAACGGGCATCTACACAGTGGTGAGGCCGCCCATCGGCCCCCTCAAGGGCGTGGCGGCCCCCGAGATCGTGGTGGAGGGACAGTACGTCGAGCTCAACACCACGGGCCGCGTCTCCTACAGCGAGCACATACCCGCCAAGGAGGCGGTCCGGCTTAGGATCCTCGCCGAGACGAGGCTCAGGCAGTACGCCTCGATAGGCCTTAGGTTTAAGTCCTCCGCCCGCTATGCTCCGGATGACGCCATCGCCGCGGAGGCCGAGGCGCTTTATAAGGAGATGCTTGAAATCTCAAAGGGCGGCTCCCCGGGTCAGGTGCTTAGGCGGGGGAAGTGCTTTGCGGTAGTCCTCTTCGACTCTGCGTCAAAGGCTAGGCTCGACGAGGCGAGGGCCGCCGTTGTGCCCACCGTGAGGGGCCACCACGCACTTAGGGCGCAGGGCCTTGGGAAGTGCCTAGACCTCCTCGACCACGTCGGCGGCGACGTCTACGAGAAAGCCGCCGAGTTTTTGGCGGGAGAGGCGGCGGCGGTGTACCACGTAAAGCCGTGGGGCGAGGTGGTGAAGATGCGGGCTGAGCCCGTCGGGGTTAGGGGCGGCGTCTTGGTGCTGAGGAGGCGGCTTAGGCCAGGCGGCGTGTTGGACGGCATCGGCGTCAAGATAGAGAGGGGGTTCTACGCCTTGACGTGCGTCCCACGGGGCAAGGGCTACGTCGTACACACCTACTACACAGCAGAGGGGAAAGCCGTGGGGACGTACGTAAACGCCAACACGGTGCCCGAGTGGGGCCGCCGCGTTATCTACATCGACCTATTGGTGGACAAGGCCTTCGACGGGGGAGGAGAGAGGGTGCTTGACCTGGATGAGTACGAAAAATACGCCGAGATGTTCCCACAGAGGCTGAGGGACCCCCTCAGCAGACTGCCCAAGACGCCCATATGGTGCACCGAGGAGGGCATAAAGACGGTCGCCTAGTGGCTCGGCCTCGGCATCGTAAAGTGACGCGGGGTTCCTCCACGTTGTTCTCGCAACGTAAAGGCTAATTTCATATTAACAAAATTTAAAAAATATTGCACAGAATATGATATGTCCCAGAGAAGTGAGTTGAAAAGCATCAAGACGTATATGCTGGTGGCGTTGGTCTTCGCAATATTGTCACTAATCGTTTACATAATAATCGTTGCCCTCTACCTCATCGTCTCAATAGTTGCCCCGCCTGCGGCTATTATCGGCGTTGTATTCATTGCCCTCCTCGTGGTGGATGCCGTTGTGTTGATGCGCATTTATAAGATGTACACGGCCGCCAAAAACGGCGACATCTCTACCCTTAAGTCGCTCAACTCCATTGGCTGGGCGATAGTGGCGCTCCTCTTCAGCGGCTTGATACCCGGCATAATGATGCTCTTAGCCCACAGCCCCATTGAAAGACTTCAACAAGAATAAGCCCCTTTTCCCCTCTTAAAACGCGGTCTTCCCTCAAGTCTCTAGCGCCCCCTCGGCGATTTGAGCCACCTTGGCCTCTGCTTTTATCCCCTCCTCGGCGTATGCCCTAAGCACGGCGCTTCTCACGGCGTCTACCTCCTTTTCGTTAACAAGCGCCACCACCGCCGGGCCTGCACCAGAAATAGCCACAGCCAGCGCCCCGGCCTCCATGACGTATTTCCTCACTCTTGAGTACCCAGGTACGTGGGGCGCCCTTGCCGGCTCCACCACGTCGTCGGCCATGCCCCTGGCCACTAGGGCAGGATCGGAGCGGGCGAAGCCTGACACCAGCGCCGCGACGCGGGAGATTTGCTTAACGTACGTCTTGAACTCCACCGACTTGGGGAGAACCTCCCTCATTACCTTCGTCTTGTTTGGCATCGGCGGTACGTCTGGGACTCCCACCACGAAGGTGAGGCGGGGCGAGAACTTGACAAAGTCCAGCGGGTTTAAAGACGTAATCACCACGGCGCCGCCAAGAGCTGCGCCGGCCACGTTGTCGAAGTGGGGGCTCCCGGCCGCGGCGGCCTCCCCGTGGCCTGCCGCCTCCACCACGATGCGGGGGTCTACCTTCATTCCTGCCTCTCTGAGGAAGGCCGCAAGCGCCGCCACTGCCGAGGCGCCGCTACTGCCGAGCCCCCTGGCCACGGGTATGTTGTTCACCACCTCCACCTCGACGCCCCGGCAGATGCCGAGTAGGTCAAAGAGCTTTAGAAACGCCCTAGTCACGGTGTTGTCGCTCCCGGGGTCGAAGCCCTTGAACCTGACGTGTACGCCGCAACCGGAACCGACCGATGCGTAGGCCTCGGCGAAGTAGGCGTCGTGGGCAACTGCGACTACGTCGAAGCCCGAGCCCAAATTGGCGCTGGTGGAGGGCGCTTTCATATCTCGGCGACAGCCCTCACGGGGCTGCCGCTCCCGCCCTCAACCTTGAGAGGTAGGCCGTAGAACTTGCCGATTTTCCCCACTAACTGGTCGAGGTTTGTGAGGTTCTCGTAGATCAACACCTCCCGTCCCAGGAGTATTTTGTGTATTTCAAAGGGGGCCCTGTCGGGGCTAGGCGAGTCTATGCCAACTGCGTTTATGCCCAACTTGGCGAGGTGCTCCGCGAGCTCCGGCGACAGCTCCGGGTACTCCATCCACTTCTCAGTGCCTGCGTACTGGTCGTAGCCTGTCCTAATCAGAACCACCCAGCCTGGGCCGAGATCGGCGCCTCTCGGCAAAGCGTTTTCAAATTCCCTCAGCCTTATTACCCCCCTGGGCGGTAGGTGTGAGAAGTCCACAGCTACGAATTTTCCAAAATACTTAGACACGTCTAGTTGGTCCAGCGTCTTGGCGCCTGGGATGAAGTGTGCCGGCGCGTCTACGTGAGTAGAGGTGTGTTCGTGAAGGAAGAGCACATTGCTGTAGTAGCTGTGCACGTCATATTTAGTCCACTGTATAACCGCAGGCTTGGGGCTTCCGGGGAATACGGGCATTCCGGGCCGTAGAACCATCGTGAGGTCTATATACATGTAGAGGTCAACTAGATTTGGTATATAAGCTTGAAAACGCTCTGAAAATTTTTAAACCACTCTTTACATGGTGTTGAGGAGAAGTTATATTCTTGTATTATGAAATCACTGTTATAAAAATAGACAAGTCTTATTACAACCCGCGTCGTCTAGCCGCCCCCGGGCCTAACCCGGCCGGGCCCAACCCGGCTGGGAATAGGGGGATAAGCCGACGGCGCTGGACGGGTCACCCCGCCTGGCGCTGCCGGCGAAATCGGCGCCGACGGCTGGGCGGCGCGGGTTCTCTTTTCTAATCTCCCTATATAGAGGCAGGTCCTAGATGTGGCAAGCTCCGTGTTTTATTTAAACTCCTTGGATGCTACATGGGCTTCGACTACTTGCTGTTTTTCATAATTCCTAACCTCGCCGGGGGCTTGTACATACTCCTAGCCGCGTTGGGGCTGTCAAGTGGCCGTGTGAGGCACAGCGCGAGGCCCGTTGATAACTACTTAGTGGTAGTTGTTACTGTGGGCAACGAGAGAGTCCTCCCGGCGCTTCGGGAGACCGTGGCCCAGCTTGAGAGGCTTGGCCTCCGCTACGTGGTTGTGTCGTCGAGGCCGCTACCCTTTAGCAATGTGCTGGTGGTGCCGAGGGAGGCCGACGGGACGAAGTACAGGGCTATAAAGTGGTTTGTCGAGAACTACGCAAGAGCCGATATGTGGTACATATTTTTAGACGACGACAGCTACCCGCTGGACAGCGGCTTCCTCCGCGACATCGCCTACTACGGAGGACGGGGCTATGTGGCTGGGAACGGCATAATTGTGCCGAGGCCGGGAAGATCTGCGCTAGCGTATGCCCTTGACTGGGTGCGGTACTTCCACGACTTGACGCTATACCGGTTCGCCCTGGAGGTTTTGAGGAGGCCTATCTTCGGGATGCACGGCGAGCTTTTGATAGTCCGCGGCGATGTTTTGAAAGAGGTGTGGCCTGCTATGGGCGACACGGTTGCTGAGGACTTCCGCTTCGCCATGGAGCTAGCCAAGAGGGGGTATAAGACCTTCCAGTCTGCGACGCTCGTCTCTATAAAAAGCCCCAATAGCTTGGCAGACTTCGTGAGGCAGAGGGCCAGGTGGGCGGCTGCCGTGGCCGAAGCTTTTAGGTACCGCAACCCCTACTACGTTGTTCTAATTCTTATAGTGCCAGCTGTTCTTTGGCTGGGGGCACTTGGAGGCGCCTCATACGGTTACCTCGGCACACCGCAAGCCGTCGCCGCGATGTATTTGGCAGTGTACACATATGGAAGTATAAAAGCCAGGAGGTACATAATCGACGTCTTTGTAGCTTCCCTCCTAGAGCTTGTAGGCCTAGCCGTAGGGATTGTGAGAAAAGCCGCCAGCTTCTACATAATCGACAAGCGCTAGAGTAGGCGCCTCGGAGCCGTATCAACACGACGCTAGGAGTAAGGATTTTGACGGCTAGAGCGTCTCGTGTATAAAAATACAAACTAGCCTACTTAGCCGTGTTCACCGCGCTTGCACTGCAACGGCGCTAGCTGGAGCGGTGCGCCGCACGGAAGGCGGGTCGTGCCCAGCTCTCTTGGCGGCCGCTACCGCTTTCTAAGCGCGAAGTAGAACATAACGGCTAGCACAGCGACAGCTAATATTGTTGCTATTATCCACCCGCCGCTCTGTGTAGGCGCCGTGCTTCCAGTCGCTGGTGCCAAGGTTAGGGGTGCCGTGGTGTTTGCCACTTCTACTGTGACTGTGTACGGCACGGTGTAGGGGTTGCCGAAGCGGTCTATGTACGTCAGGGTCAGCTCTATGTCGTAGCGGCCCGGCGCCGTGGCGTTGAAGCTGAGGGGGATGGCTGTGCTAGCCTGGGGGTCTAGCCGCCCGGCGAAGTAGTAGGGGTTGGCCACAGGCTTGACGCCCTCGGGGGCGCTGGCCCTCAGCTGGAGGTTTATGGCTGGGACAAAGCCCTCGTTGAGCACAGTGACGGTGATATAGAATGGCTTCCCTACCTCGGCCCTGGGCGGCGTTACTACAACAGACGATATATTCACCGCCGGGACTTGGTATACTTGGACGTAGAATGCGCCTTGTGCCGTCCCAGAGGCGCCGAGCTCTGTTACGTAGACGATGTTGTAGGTGAAGGCAACGGCGCCGCCTTGGGTGACTGGGACTAAGAAAGATATGGGCAACTCTGCGCTTTCTAGAGGGGCGAGGCGGCCGATTTGGAAGGTGTAGCTGGGCGCCGCCACGTCGCCGGTGGCAGGGGTGATGGTGACCACGGCCCTTTCTATTGCCACGTCGCCGCTGTTCACCAGCTTGACCACCACTGTGCGGTTGCCGCCTGCCTTGACAAGAGAGGGCATGGGGGTCACGGTGAATATGCTCGCCGACGTTGCGGGGAGCGTGACCGTATACTGGTCTACTCCGCCGCTGTGACGCACAGTTATTGTAAAGACCACAGGCTGGGCGGCAAGCGGCGTCACGACTAGCCTCGCCGCTGCCTCGCCTACCCCGCCGAAGCGGAATGGCGCCGGCTTGTCGACAGCGGCGTTGGACACAGTAACGGAGACGTTGAAGGGCCCTGGCGCCCGCACCAGCAGGGTCACGTTGTTAGCCACACCTGCCACAAGTCTATTAGGCTTGACCTCGACGGCCGACGCCCCCTCCGCCTCTTGCTGAACGGCGGCTGTGGCCGAGACTTGGTCGACCTTGGACACTCCCCCCACGCTGTAGGCCACCTGCGCCGTGAAGGTGACTGCCCCGCCGATGGGGTAGACATCTACAACTGCGGAGCCTTTGCCGGCCTTTATGGGCACCGAGATTGCGGAGCGGGGGGCCGCGGCGCCGGCCACCGATATGGTTGCAACCCCGTCAGCCACAACTGGCAGAATCACTGTGATGTTTACAGAATTGAACTTGTTCTGCGAGAGGACGGCGGGGCTGATTGCGAGGATTGGCGGTGGAGGCGGCGTAGCGAAAAGCGGTACTGAATATGTCAGAGAGACAGGTTCCCCCAGCCAGTCCTTTGTCTGTATAGTCACGAGTAGCGAGGCTGTGGTGGCTTCTGCTACTACTACTACGGGGATCTCAGCCCTGGAGCCGCCGATTTTCACAGAGCCAATCGGCGAGGCTACCCGCGCCCCTTGGCCCTGGAGGGAGAGGGAAGAGGTAAATGCGTACGGGTTTTCAACTACCAGCGTGATGTTGCTGGGGAAGCCTAGAAGGACGGCGCCCCGCGTCGAGAGGTTGTATGCGGGGTAGGGCGGGATGAAAACCTCCGCGTACTCCACCTTCGTGATGCCGTCTTCGAGGCCGCTTGTGGTGCGCTTGTATCTTGCGTTGATCACCACGTTGGCTGGGCACGTGCGGTTCAGCTCCTTGGCCACCACCCTCACCGAAGCGGTCACCACGCCGGGACCTGCGGAGGCCATCGTGGCCGAGTCCAAGGCGACGAGGTGCTGGCACTTCGGATCAATAGAAACCGCCACGTCGACTAACTCGGCAGACGTGTAGAAGGAAAGCGCCAACACCCCTACGTCGCCTGGGAACTTTGGGAGCTGCGCCCACCTAGCCCCCAGCCAGAGGTAGTCAACAGAGGGCGCAAATACTGATACTTGGGCAAGCACAAACCACGCAGCCACAATAATCACTACCGCTCTCATATTCCACACATCAACCTTACAATTAAAGTTAGTGTGGAACACCTCCACCGAACGCACAGAGGTTTGCATTGCTACTAAATTCACCCAAGCTACTAGATTCCTCATAGCAACACACGTCTTGTAGTGCGCCTCTCCGCCACAAGCGTTAGAATTTCCAGTAGGGGCACTCTACACATTATTAGATAGAGCACAAACCGCTTTCCTACTATTTGACATAGATGTCGCACTTACGTCCAGCGTTTATAGCCTGTACTTTTTGAGCCAAAAATTTACATATGCGTTGTATATTCTTACTATGAGGGTAACCACAGGATTGAAGTGGGGCTTGGTCGTAGGCGCAGTAGTGGGGGTTCTCCAAGGCATAGTGAGCTACTTAGAATACCTAGAGACAGGTGAGGCCTTGCTAAGGTTTATTTACCAGGAAATGATAAGGCAAGGCACTCCTCCAGAAGTTGCTACACGGGCACTAGAAATTTCAAGATTTTTCATAGGACCGGGGGCTGTTGTGAGTTCTATAATCGGCAATGTAATAACCTACTTAATAATCGGCATTATCATGGCCGCCGTCTGGGAGAAGCTGAGGACAGGCTGGTTGGTGAAGGGGGTGATCTTTTCTGTAGCCTTGTTGGCAATAACGGTTATCCCGGCATTGGTGTCGCCGCCGCCACCGGGCTATCCGCGATCTCCTATTCAATACACCGCTCTTCATATCGCCATTTCCTTTGCGGGTCCACTCCTGCTGGCGGCGTTTCTTAACAAAACAGCGCAGAAAGAAGTGACAAGTTGAAGAGGCCTCTCGGTGTGCGCGTCAGTTTTTAACTTGCAGAGTAGTGTTGCGGCTTTATAGTTTTTAACTAAACGCAGTGGGGGGTTAGATGTTTTTTGAGATACTTAGCCTGGCGTGGAGGGCGCTGTGGGAGCGGCGGGGAAGGACAGTTGGGGCCATTATCGGCGTCGTTATTGCGTTCACAGCCCTGAGCTTTGCCTTGCTTCTGGGACATACTTTTAGGTACTACGTCACCCAGTTCTTCACCTCGACCTTTCAGCTCAACGCCCTGTACGTCGTGGGCGTAGAGTTCACCGACACCGACGTCTTTGCCATATCTACCATCAGCGGCGTTGATCTCGTGGTGCCGCTGGCCGCGACGCAGGCCAGTGTTGTACTGCCGGGTGCTCCCCAGCGCACGGTAGTAACGCTTTACGGCGTTCCCTCCTACGTCTTGCACAAGGTTTTCCCGCAGTCCGCCCTGAGAGAGGGTGCATCCGTATTGGGGCCCAACCTCGCCTTGGTTGGGTACTACATTGCCTACGATTCGTCAACCGGTCTACAGAGGCTCGGCGTGGGGTCGCCGGTGGTAGTTACGCTAGGCGATAAGTCTGCCTCTTTCGTCGTCATGGGGGTGTTGGCTTTAGGCAATATGGGAGTTTTAGACACGGCAACGGGGGTGTATGTAGATATTGAGACTTTCAGAGCTTTAACAGGCGCTAGGCACTACGCGATGCTGGTAGTCTACGCCAAGGATACCTCCCTAGTTAGGCAGATAGAGGGGGGAATAAGGGCCCGCTACCCCAACGCGCAGATTTCCTCGCCGCAGACAATATTAGAATCAGTAAACACGTTTTTTGTGCAGTTTCAGCTATTTCTCGGATTAATAAGCGGCGTCAGCACCTTGATCACAGCGCTTTGGCTGTACGACACTATGACCATAAGCACGATGCAGAGGACTAAAGAGATCGGCGTGCTTAGGGCGGTGGGCTTCAAGAAGAGACAAGTTACGGTTATGTTCTTGATGGAGGCACTTATAATCGCCGTTATAGGCGTAACAGTGGGCGTCCCCATCCTCTTAGCTGTGGGCTACGTGGCACAGCTAATTGCCACCGCTTTTCTGGGCCCTAGCGGACTTATAATCGACCCCCTAGTGTTGGCCGGCGCGGCGGCGTTGGTGGTATTGGTAAACCTGACAGGAGCCCTCCTCCCAGCGTACAGGGCAGGCCGCATTGAGATCGTAAACGCCTTGAGATATGAATAAGACACCTCTCTTGAGACAACCCATGTCCTCCTATATTAGGCGAGGAATAGTCCCCACCTCCGTCCAGACATCGCAACGGCATAGACGGTGCATGCGGAAGCGCAAGCTCTGACAGTGCTCGCACCGCGGTTAGTCGCCTACACGCCGGCCCCGGGAAAATGTATCAGATCCTAGACGCCACGTTTGACCGTGACAATTGTGAGAGAACTGAGGAGTGCATCCCCCACGGACAACGCCGCAACGATTCCAAATCTGAAGGGGCAGGTCTGTAGGTTAATCTCGGCGATGCGCACTAAGCGATCTTCTAGTGATGAATCTCACCGTCCTCGTCCACTACCTCTTTGGCCTTGTCGGCACGTCGACCGTGGGGTATGGCCTATGGACGGTGCTCAGCGCGTCGGATGTGCCTCCTCAGTCGAGCCACGGTGTTTGTGGAAAATCTGCATATGGCGACGTGATGTAGGCCTACTGGAATTCCCGGAGTTGCCATTGGCACTACCTCAACAATACGAGCAACAGCATAACCACGAGGAATGTAGCCAAGAACACGGCGACGGCCCTGTGGACCCGCCAAGGATTCGCCTCCTGTAGCTCCCTCAGCCTTCTGAAAGTCTCCCTAATTTGTCTCCACGCCTCCTCGTGGCCTCTAGCGCACGGTAGACCTGGCGAAGTCCTCCCTAAGGCTTTTTGAAAACTCGCACGAGGGCGAATAGGAACAGGAACCAGAGGATTTGGAGAACAATTAAAAGACGTTAAAAATTACGCCCACCAGTACTTCTCTCTTAGCATCTTGGCGGCTTTTACCATGGCTTTAAGCTTCTCGACGGCAACGGCGCGAGGGAAGGCGCGGTACATGCCCGGCGCGAAGCCGCAGTCTGGGTTAAGCCAAATCCTGACGGGGTCGACGTACTTCACAATCTTCTCCACGTGTGCCGCCACCTCCTCTGGGGTCTCCACCCGCTTGGGGTCCCTCACGTCGATTGAGCCTAGGCCGATCTCCTTGTCGCTGGGCAGTATCTTGGCGAACTCCACCGGGTCTCCCATTCTGGGGTGCTTGTATTCCACGACGTACTGCTTGACCTTGACGTCGAAGACTTGTGGGGCCAGCCTCTCGTAGCCCACCACTGGGGACTCCTCGGTGGGCCACCGGTCGAGGTGCATGCCGATGCGGACCGAGGTGCCGAAGCCCTGGACCGTCTCGTTTACGAGGTCGACGGCTAGCTGGATCTCGTCTTTGAGCCCCCTGTACTTTTGGCCGTAGAGCTCAGAGGCCACCTGCTTGTATCGGTCGGGCCTGTTCGGCTCCGCCTCTATGAGGTCTCCCATCATGGGCTCATCTAACTGGATGAACGCCACGCCGGCGTCTATCAGTCTCGCTATCTCCCTCCTCAACACCTTGACGTAGGCCTCTGCGGCGTCTTCGGGGCGGGGGTAGTAGGGGGCTGATATCTTGGCGTGCCACGCCTCCCACATGATTAGGTAGGGCGACGGGAGGGTAACCTTGAGGGGCTTCTGGGTCACCTTCTTGGCGTACTCCACCTCGTCCACAGCCATGATGCTGTCCTCTATGTAGCCGGCGATGACAGGTCGCCAGAGAGTGAGAGGGGCCTTGTACTTCTTCATTATCTCCTTGGCGTTGGGGTGGAGCTCCTCCACCCGGACGATTTTGAAGCCTTTCAGCTTCTGGCCGACGAAGGCGACGAAGGAGGTCCTCCTCTGCTCTCCGTCGGTAATAACGTCTAGGCCCGCCTCTTCTTGGTCCTTTATGGCGAGCTTCACAGCGTCGTCTAGGTACTGGGAGAAGGTCTGCTGGTCTAGTTGGCCTTTTTCGAACTTCTCAAAAGCATCTATCAGCCAACCCGGCCTTGGCCACGAGCCGACTACCGACGTTACGAATGCCCTTGGGAGAGACATTGGGGCGTTGCAAACAAGTCTTTTTATCTTTATCCACCTGGATCAAGGCGCGTTTTGCGCAGTGCGCCTTTTTAGAACCTGTCGATAAGAAAATAAAAAAAGATTAAACAGCTTAAAGCCATGCAACAGGTCGGTAAAAGGTTGGAAAACGTGTACCTAGTCGCCTTTGCCCGCACGGCCTTCACGAGGTTTTCCCGGAAAGACCCCCAGAAAGACGACTTCTGGGATTTGAGGCCTGAGGACCTAGCGGCGGTAGCTGTCAAGGCCCTTTTTGAGAAAACCGGCGTCAAACCGGAGGTTGTAGAGGATATGTTGACAGGGACGGCGCTCCCGGTGGGGGAGCAGTGGCTGTACGGAGGACGCCACGTGGTTTTCGCGGCGAAGCTCCCCTACACAATACCGGCGGCGCACATCGACAGGCAGTGCGCCTCCTCTATCACCACAGTGGGCTTCGGCGCCATGGAGGTTGCCACCGGCATGGCAGACGTGGTTATAGCCGGCGGGGTTGAGAAGATGTCTAAGACTCCCATGTACGAAAACCCCCACATAGAGATAAACCCCAAGTTCCTCGCCGATGAGGAGTACGTCAGGCTGTACAACCTCCCCATTGGCTACGTCATGGGTCTGACGGCTGAGAGGCTTGCAGAGGTATCGGGCATCAAGAGGGAGGAGATGGACGCCTGGTCTCTCCGAAGCCACAGGAAAGCCACAGAGGCCCAGGAAAAGGGCTACTTCAGAGATGAGATTATTCCGATAATAGTGGAGAGGGAGGGGCAGAAGAAGGTGGTTGACCGGGACCAGTCGGTGAGGCCTGACACTACGCTTGAGGCGCTGGCCAAGCTCCCGCCGGCGTTTAAGCCTGACGGCGTGATAACGGCGGGCAACTCGTCACCTCTCAACTCCGGCGCGGCCTACGTGATGCTGGCGTCGGGGGAAGCTGTGAAAAAATACGGCCTCCAGCCTCTGGCCAAGGTGAGGGCGGTGGCCTTCGCCGGTGTGCCGCCGGAGGTCATGGGCATGGGGCCCGTGCCGGCGTCTAGGAAGGCGCTTGAGAAGGCTGGGCTGTCGGTGAAGCAGATCGGGAGGTGGGAGATAAACGAGGCCTTTGCCGTCGTCACCCTATACGCCATCAGAGAGCTGGGCATAGACCCCGACACCGTCAACACCAGGGGTGGGGCGATAGCCATAGGGCACCCACTGGGCGCCACGGGGGCTAGGATTATCGGAACTTTGGCTAGGCAGATGCAGATAGACGGCGTCGACTACGGCGTGGCCACTCTCTGCGTGGGCGGAGGGCAGGGAGCAGCCGTCGTCTTAGAAAGAGTATAAACAACCTTTAAAAACCACACAATTTTCTTATCGCCATGCGAGCCCTGGCCTTAGTCATACTTCTGTCGGCTTTAGCGTTGTCCGCCACAATTTTGACTAGGGCTGACCAAGCCTCAATTGATGCAGCTCTGCCGGTACTCCAGAAGTATATCCCCGACGTGAAGATCATCCCGGCGGATCCTACCCAATGGCGGACTTTAATAAGCAGGGGGGAGGTTGACTTCTTGTGGGCCGGCGCGCCGGTGCTCTATGAAGCCCTTCTAAAAGAGGGCTACCTATCGCCTATGCCCGACGTGCCGGAGCTTGGACAGGTGCCGGATAAGATAGGCAATATCCAACTGAAGAGGGTGGGGCCGGACGGGAAGACGTATTATGTTGTATACGCGCTCCTGGGCTACGTAATCGGCTACAGCCCTGAGTCACTCCGCAGAGCCGGGGTAGCCCCTGTCTGTACCTGGCGCGACTTAGCCTCGCTCAACTTAACCAAGTACTACCTCCAGACGGGGAGCAAGCCTCTGGCCATTGCTAAGCCAACAAAATCTACTTCAACTGCAGCGATGATGCAACTGGTGACGGAGATCTACGGCTGGGAGGAGGGGTGGAAGTACTTGGCGGCGATGGCTGCGATGGCCAGGTTTGTGGACTCCAGCGGCGCGGTTAGGGACGCTGTGAAGAGAGGAGAGGCGCTATTTGGTCCAATGGTCGACTACTACGTCTTCCTAGCTGGACTAGGCTACTGCATCCCCACGGACGGGACTGACGTCTTGTTCGACCCCATTGCCGTGCCCCGCGGCGCCAACACAACCGTGGCCACTATTCTGACTAGGGTGTTCCTCACAGAAATGGAGAAGAGACTTGTGGACAGGTACCTCCTCCCCGGCAACCCGGCCGTGCTGGACTCCCCAGACGTGAACCAGACTAAGGCTGCGTTGCTCAAGCAACATCTGCAAAAATTGATGAGCTCCAAGATCATGTATGTGCCGCCGGAAAGGAGCGCCTCGTATTACTACTCCTTCATCTACTACTACGAGGCTACGTTGGTAGATCTCCAAGACCTTCTCACAGACGTCTGGACTAAGGCGGCAAACGCCTACTTGACCGGTAAAATCTCCAAGCAACAGTTCGAGGAGCTGTGGAAGAAGCTGGGGGCGCCAGTCAATTATACAGACCCCGACACCGGCAAGACAGCTACCTTCACCTTCCAGACAGCGGTTGAGATAAACAGCAAGGTGGGCAGCGACCCTGTGTACAGAGACAAGGTGTACCAGGCGTGGCGCGAAGCGGCTAGGGCGAAGTACGAGAAAGTAGCCCAGGAGCTACAGCGCTACGTTCAGGAAAACGCCGCCACGCCCCAACAGACCTCTACGCCCCCACCCGCTTCCCAGGGCTACACCCCCATAATTGTGGCCGCCTTGCTGTTGGCGGTAGTGGCAATATCGCTACTACTGCTGAGGCGCAGATAACGTCTTAACCTGGCGACAACAATACTTTCCTACGACGTCTAGTATTTCCTCCGCTCTCCACTTAAGGGAATACAACCCGCCTACCGTCATCAAAGAGGCTACGTTATTTAGGCCAACGCCTCTGACGTGGACAGAGTTGAAACGCTAGCAAAGGCAAAGAAGAGCATTTTCACGCTATTGTATAGCAACGTTAAGCCGAAAAGAGTCATCTTAATCGCAAAAACAACAGATCCTCCCCCGCCGCTACACTTCTCAGCTAAAAACCACAAAACTGAAGAGCGACGGCGCATGTCGCATATGAGGCAACATAAGAGCAATAAAACCGCAGAGAGAGGGCTAGAAACCAACGGTTTCGAGTCATAACAAATTCTAGCAAAGATGCACGCCAATTGGACGGCCTATTTCCGATATGCACAACCCCATTCGTCGATAGTCTGGTTGCTAGAACTTTCAGATGCGGCAAAGTATTACGCCGTTTCGTTTAAATAATTATAGTATAAAGAGGTTATGACCACCATCACGTGCCCCGTGTGCAAGAGGCAGATATGCGTTGAGTGGCCACAGGATAGAGGTGATTTCGAAGAATTTATTGTAATGCATGGGGATCACGTCTTCAAAGCCTATGTCGATAAAGAGGGGTTCCTACGGCGAGCATGGCCAGTGAGACTTTTACACGCAACAGACGCAGAAGTTAGCGACGCGGCGAGGCTCAGAGGACCCAGTAAAGTCTAGGCCCCACACTCTCGACAGCGGAAGAGATGCAAACAAAAGAATAACACCGGAGGAGGTCACGCGCCATCGTAGGTGGTCTAATTAACTCTGTACCGATCTACCCGCCACTCCACTGACCCAGCTCTGCCCCGAAAGGCGGGCTCTAGGCGCCTTAGAGCAAGGGCAATAGCTACGCGACTTATCGGTCAAAAACTATTATAGACTCTGATAGAAAATAATGCGAGTATACGGGGGGTTGGCTTCTTAGAGAAACTCGTCTAGTCTCTTAGTATTTTTTATGAGTGAGATCGGGTCTTTCCCTACCAGCGCGGTGTATGTCTTGTAGTTTTCGTCTAGCGGCTTCAGCTGGAGTCTGCGTAGGGTTTCTCTTATCTGCCAGTTGCCCACCGAGACGTAGTACCTCTCGCCTATCCACCTCACTATTGACACAGTGCCTCGTCTGCCCATTGAGGCCAGCTTCTCCAGTATCGCCAGCCTGGCGGCTTCGTAGCCGCCGTCCATGGTGCTTCGCACTCCCCGGGGGTCCTCCGCCACCTCTATCTCGGCGACTCTTCCTGCATATGTCCACCTCTCCAGGTAGTAGAACCTAAGCGGGCCGGGGACCACGGCGACCAGGTAGCGGTTGTCTAGATACTCGGCGTATCCGTATAGGGGTTGTGAAACCTCCGGCATATGCCTAACCTGTTGCGCCAGGGCATCGCCGATAGCCACGTCGACTGCGGTTATGCTCCACCGCGTCGGGACGAGCCTCCGCCTGTGTCTCGCCCCGAGTAGGCCTAGGGCGAAGGCCCTCTGGATAGTGTAGAGGTCGACACCCCTTCTGTACAGCTCAACGGCGGCAGCCCCGGCGCCCAGATCGTCGGACATCAGCTTGTCCAACGCCCGCGGCACCGCCGGGTTGCCGTCTATCCTCAAGGCCTCGAGAGGCGCCCTGGGGCCCATGGGCTTTTCCCTTAGGTCGAACTTGAGGCTCTCCACAGGGGTTTTGGCTAGGCGCATCTCCACGTCCACCGGCCTCTCGGAGACGGCGAGGAGGGGCAACTCGCCGAGCTTCCGCGGGCTTGTCTGGGCCGCGTAGCCGAATACCATGTAGCTCCTGAGCCTTAGAATCTCCTCCAGCTCCCTCCCCCAGAGCAGCCGCGGGTCGTCGTAAGCTCTGGCCTCCTCGCCTGTCACCTCGGGGGGCTCACCGATGTAGACTCTCACCCGCGGCCACCCAGCCTCGCCGACAACTGCGCTGGGGGGCGTGGCGCCGAAGACCTCCCGGCCCCGGATCTTGAGGAGGGAGGACTTCACGGCCCTAATCCTCTCCTCGATGGGGCACCTCGGCAGACCGCACAACATCTTCCGCCCCTGGCACTTGGCGCATATCGAATACATCCAACGCTATCTTGGAATATAGATAAAAACCTCACGTTTTACTACGACACGCGCGGAAATGGTTAAGAATTCGGGGGCTCATCGGCGGCGCCGCTTAAAACATGAGTAGCACTGTGCGCCGTATACGCCAGGTACTCTTTCGAAAACACTTGCATGGGACGGGTTGAACCTCGGCGGACAGGTTATTGACGCCATTAGCTACTACGCCGATTTGATAAAGTAGGAGAAGTGGCATGTGGAAGGTGTGGCCTAGCGTGCCTTGAAGAGAAGACATAAAGGTAGGGGAGGCCCTAGTGCGATTTCGCCATTAATTTCCAATTATGCTGTACAACAACGCAATGGGGCGTTCTTAACAGGCAACGCCGTGATCTGGACAGCGGGGCGTTGCTAACAATGTTTCTCCTGAGCCGCGTCTGGGAGCTATCCGCTGCTCCTCATAGGTATTTCCTGCTTTCTTTGTGGCATTTCGCCATGGTACATACATCCAATGCCAGATGGGCTGGGGAGTTTATTGGCGACCCTCTGGCGCTTTATTGCTTAAATACTTACGTGGAGGGTGTGGTGAAATGTCAGGTTTAAGGGAGGAGGGCGTAGTGTGGCTGGAGGAAGCGGTGAGGGAGTGCGCCGCGGCGAAGTTGCTATTGCAACACACTATTTACAACCTAGCTGCTTTCCACTCCCACCAGGCCGCCGAGAAGGCGTTGAAATCCCTCTTCTACCTCTTTTTAAGGAGGGAGCCCCCCAAGCGGCACAACCTCTTGGAGCTTTATAGGGAGTTGAGGGGGGCAGGCGTGGAGCTGTCGCCGGAACTTGTAGACGGGCTGGCGGTATTGACTAAGTACTACGCCACATCTAGATATCCAGACGCCGCCGGCGGCCCGCCCTCTGAGCTGTTCACCAGACGCGAGGCTGAGTACGCCGTGGGCGTAGCCGCAGAGGTGGTAAGGCTGGCCGCCCTTGCCTATGGACGAGAGGGGGGCTGTTGAAACGGCCCGCCGCTTTATCTCAGAGCTGGAGAAGCGCGGCATCAATGTAGCCGAGGCGTATCTCTTCGGGTCTTGGGCCAGGGGGGATTGGCTAGTTGACAGCGATGTGGACATCGTAATAATCTCCCCAGACTTCCGGGGGGTGCCGTGGCTTCAGAGGCTTGAGCTACTCGCCAAGGTGGAGGCGTCGCTTAACCTGCCGTTGCCAATAGACGCCCTCCCGTACACCCCCGAGGAGGTTGAGGCGTCCTCTTCAGCCGTGTTGAGAGATGCGAAGAGGTACTGGAAGAAGATCTGGCCATAGACACCCCTCTCTCCCCATGGGTGCCACCGGGTTGACGGGCCCCGCGTAGAGGAGCCGCTCTGTTGTATAGGACGGCGCCAGTCATCAAGAGGCATAAAGTCAGCGGCGCCGACTGCCGCACCGCCCGGTGAGCTGGGGGTGACTAAGTATACGCCAGGTCACTTAATTTGGGAGGGGGCACGCGGCGCTCTTCTCCACCTAAACCCCCGGCGACATCCCATGAGTCCCTCGCGACGGCAAGACTTCGCTCGTGAAGATTTTGCAAGTGCGAGATCTCAGGTCATGTCTGCGGCTAGTGTACATCATGCGTAAACTTTATATGTATACCAAGATGTCTACACGTGAGCGAGGTGATCTCGGTTAGGGTGAGGAAGGGGCTTAAGGAGGAGCTTGAGGAGCTCGGCATAGACTACGCAGAAGCTATCAGAAGGTTTCTGGAAGAGCTTGTAGCTGTGGAGAGGAGGAGGCGTGCCTTGGAGAGGGCCAGGGAGTTGAGGGAAAGGCTTAGCGTGAGGGGGCATTTCCCTACCAGCGTTGACCTCATAAGAGAGGATAGAGATGCGGCTAGTCGTTGACGCCTCTGCTATAGCCGCATTGTATCTACCTGAGGAGGGGAGCGAGCAGGTGGAAAAAGCGCTGAGCCAAGCCAGATCTCTACATACCCTCGACCTAGCCGCCTACGAGGCCGCCAACGTCGTGTGGAAGCATACTAGGCGCGGGCTCCTCCGGCAAGAAGAAGCGGCTGAGCTGGTGGAGGAGGTGTTGCGGCTCCTCAAGACCTTGGAGGTGCACACCTACGCAGAGGTGCTGGAGGACGCCCTCCGCCTAGCGCTTAGACACGGCATCACGGTCTACGACGCCGCCTACGCGGCCCTAGCCGAAAAGATAGGAGGGAAGTTGCTCACCCTAGATAAGCAATTAGCTGAAAAACTCCCAATAGCATTAACCCCGGATCGTCTGCGATAGATGTCGAGATGCGCTGTGTTCTGAAGGGCTCAGCGTAAGAGGCGAGGAGGCCCTGCCTCGGCTTTGGCCGAGGATAGGTGTGTACTGGTCTTTTAAAGACGTCGACATGTTGAGGAGCGATGCGGCGAGGAGGTGAATAGGCGAGGGCGGCTGATTCTGTGGCCCTCCATCCCGTTATGGTCCATCTACGCGGCGATGCCCTAGAGGAAAGAGCGGTAGAGCCTGCCATACCTCCCCGGGCGGCCTCTTACGGGGATCTCGTAGCCGCATTTGGGGCATCTCCCATCCCTAAGCTCGATCTTGACTGCTCTGTCAACGCTCCTCCTTATCACCGGGTATCCACATCTGGGGCAGTAGGTGTGTTGGCCGGGGTGGCCGGGGACGTTGCCCACGTATACGTAGTCCAGCTCCCTACGCGCCTTGCGCCAAAGCTCGTCTAGGAGCTCCGGCGGCGTCGGCGGGTTTGACAGCTTGTGGGCGGGGAAATACGCCGTGATGTGGAGGGGCGTCTCCCGACCAAGGGAGGCAACGGCGTAGAGTACCTCCTCAGCGTCGCCGTCGTTTACGCCGGGGATTACAAGGTATGTGAACTCCAAGTGAACCCCAAGGCTCTTGGCGTACCGCGCAGTAGAGAGGAGCTTGTCCAAATCCGCGGCTAGCCACCTCCTGTACGTCTCCCTCCCCCCTTTTATGTCCACGTTCATCCCCTCCATCCCGGCTTCGGCAAGCCGCCTTACCGCCTCCTCGGTGAGGTACCCGTTGGTGTTAATCGAGGCGTGCAACCCCCTCGCCCGCGCCAGCTTAAACACGTCCTCGGCGTACTCCACGAGTAGGGTCGGCTCGTTGAAGCTGATGTTGATGCCGGAGTCGCCGTTTTCCACAGCCCACCCCACAACTCTCTCAGGCGGCACGAACGCGCCCACTGGCGAGGCCACCTTGCTTAAGTGCCAGTTCTGGCACCAGGCACAGGGGAGGTTGCATCCCCACGTGCTGATGGTGAGGGCCGAGGTGCCGGGGTAGAAGTGGTACAAAGGCTTAATCTCCATCGGCCGAGACTCGGCTGCTGTGAGGAGGCCGTACGCCGCCGTGTAGAGCCTGCCCTCCAGGTTGAACCTCATGCCGCAGGCGCCTAAAGAGCCGGGGGCAAGCACGCATCTTCGGTGGCAGAGGGTGCACTGCACGCGGCCGTCCCCGATCCGCGTGTAATACGGCGACTCCCTCACGTTGGGAAGTCTAAGCAGAGAGGCGCTCGGCCTATACGCCGTCTGTGGCCATGAATACACCGGCCTACTCATACCTCAACGCCTCCACCGGCCGGAGGGCGTAAAGCCTCAGAAACGCCGGGATTTGCAGCAGGGCTGAGAAGACCGCCACAATAACCGCCGCCTTAGCCACGCCGGCCCCCACGTCGATGTTTAGGCCCTCGATGTGGACGCCTGCCGCCAGAAGCGCCGCGGCTACCACGCCCATCAGCGCCGGGGCGTAGAAGAGCATGGCGGCTAGGGTCAGCAACTGGCGCCTCTTCATCCCCACCACCCTCATCACTGCGAAGTCCTTCCAGTGGGCGTGCAGTGTGGACATGGTCAAGGTGTAGTTCAGCGCCGCCACAGCCACCGCCGAGGAGGACGCCACGGCGGAAACCCCGGCGAGGTATAGGAGACGCTGGCCCCAAAACGCCGACAACAACAAGTCGGTGTCCAAAACAGAGGCCCCGGGGAACGAAGCGGTTAAGTCCTCCGCGCCTCCGCACGCCCCCTTCTCCACTACCAATACGTCGAAGCGGGAGGCGCCCAGAAGCTCCGCGTCTAGGTACAAGTCGGCGGATAGCCCGGGGATGTAGATGACGCCCTCTAAGGCCCTAGTCACGGTCACTAAGAACGGCTTGTTGTTGACGTAGACGTAGAGTACCTCACCCTCCGAGGCCACGTGCCGCGTCGCCGCCACCTCCAGAAGCCTCACCCCCTCCACTGCTCCACGAGGGACAAACGCGGCTGTGATCCAGCGCTCCGTACCGTTGAAATAAACCACCTTAATGGGCATGTACACAACGCCGTAGGCATGTTCGGAACAGACAGCCGCCGCGGCCCTCACCACGTCGCCACCGGCGAACTTCGCGCCTTGAGCTGAAAACCACATACCTCCCCACGCCAAGAATCCCTCTAAGCTCGCCGGAGAGAAAGTTGCCAAGATCCCAGAAGGCGAAGACAGCGGCGAGGGCTAGAGTGGATAGAAACGCTAGAAAAATGCCAACTACAACCCCCCTCCTCTCCTCGGTGTAGATCGAATAAAGGGACAACACGGAAAAAAGATTCACTTTTAGAAAAATCTACCTCGTCCTAACGCTAGAAACAGTAGACGTGACCCGCCCAGATGAAACAGATGCCGTAGCATGTACCGTGTATGCATACGGTGTTCGGATTAGGCGTAGCCGCCTAGACGAAGCCGGTAACCGCGATGGTTCCCAGCATCGCAACTGCAGGCGCCATCTTTAGTATCTTCTCTAACCTTGCTATCTTTTGAAGTGTTGCCACTAAACTTTCCAATTATCTGCCTTCAATGAATGAATGTATGAGGAAATACGACATGTCAAATTAGTATAATGTACATTTC
>FPIC01066438.1_pt1 | contig 22102 bp, 22 predicted proteins | sample 1504481 | NCBI WGS metagenome assembly FPIC01 (sample SAMEA4475357, study PRJEB15587) | soil metagenome | biome: Soil; feature: Field | place: India | collected 2015-03-11 | depth 0 m
TTAGAGCGCAGGATTCATAACCCTGAGGTCACGGGTTCGACTCCCGTCCTCGCTACACAACCGCTTAACGGATTTACATCTGTTAAGCGGTTTTTTTGTTTAATCCAACTGGTTTTAGCAGTTACGCAACTACTTCCTATTACTTGGTATAATATAGCGTTTTATCTGTTGCGTTACATATTTTGTATACATTTGTATACAAAATAAAGGGGCGAGTTTGTGTGTTCAAAATCAGTAAATTGTATTTTGCTAAGCAATATTTCTTGATGTAAAGTTTACACTATATAAGTTAAGTTGTATACAAGGGTAGATATATACGAATGTAGTGCCCTTAACTAAGTCGCTTTTAACTTCAATTTTACCCCTGAATACATCCACTATTTTTTAAAAAGTATCAGCCCATACCAGCCTCTTTTATATTAGTATAATACCGCTTAAACATTGCAAATAGCCCTTCTTTATGATTCGGGTCCATACCCATTCCATTATCTGTAACCTTCAGGATTAATGTGTTGTTATTTACAGCCATATTTATCGTTATTTCAAGTTCTCGTTTTGGCAAGCTGTCGTTGGCTGCATTACTCAACAGGTTATACAAAAATAAAATAACCCTGTATAGACTCGAACTATAGCCAGCACTTGTCTTCTGTTTTCTTTAAGGCTGTTTCAGCCAGTCTTCGTTTTGTAAGGTCCCGAACATACTTTGTAAAGAATCTCTTCAAATAATCACGGTGCAGGAGATATTTATTATGTTCTACCAAACCTTTCGTACTGTGAGCTAAATAAGGCTTTACAATGTATATTTTATACATTGTTTGGTAGGAGAGAGGTAAGGCATAAAAAAGCCTTAACTGAATGCAGTTAAGGCTTTTTTTGAATTAAGATTAAACCTTTTTAGGTGGTAATGCAAAAGCAGCAGCACTATGTTCAAAATAACCTTTATGTGAGCCATCACAAAAAGGTTTGTTTTTAGATTGGCCGCAGCGGCAAAGTGATACAAGCGTTCTGCCCGCCAAATCATAGGGATTGCCTTCTGCATCAACAATTTCAAAGTCGCCTTCTACTTTTAGGGAGCCGTTGTTGTTAACGGTAAGTTTAGTGGTAGCCATAGCTATAAAGGGTTTAGGTTTAAAAAGGTATTTTTATACGTTTATTCTGTTTCCAGTTGTTCCAGGATATCTGCCATGCTATCAAAATCTTTAAAGCCAGGTCTTATTTCATCACCGCCTTCTAGTGCAATACCTGCTATAGGTAACTGAAGCAGCGCATCCAGGTCTTCGGTGGTAATATTACCACCTACTAAAAGAGGGTAGGTGCTTGCTATAGCTCCCAGGTCAGAAATGGTGTTCTGGGTTAAAGATTCCATGTTTTGCAAAAGGATATACTGCGCCTGACAGAGTGTTTCTGCAGGGAAACTATCTAATACTTGGATAGAATTGATTTTGTAAATTACCGGAACCTCCAAGGCAAGGGCTTTGCTAATTACCTCAAAGTTTTCGGTCTGGATGTATTGTACCGCAAGTCCGTTTAATGTTTGTTCTATATCTTCAAACGATTCATCTGTAAATTCTGCAACCAGTTCTACTCCGCTGATCCAGCCTGTAATTTCGGTAAAGCTATCTTTGTTGAGCGCTATACCTGCGTTTGGAGAAAAGTTAAAACCCATCAAACCTACACCCATACCCGCACCATAGCGGGCATCGCTTAGGTTATTTACATTGCCTAATTTAACCAGTGTTTTTAAAGCCATTGTTATTGTTAATATTATCCGGCAACAAAGTAACCTAATTTTACTTAATCCTGAAGTTTTAAGCCGGGGAAAGTCCAAAATTAAATTATCGTGTATATTTGCGGCAAACTAATTATTAAATTATATGTCATTAATAAAATCAACCGATGCAGACTTTGCCTCATATCTGCAAAGTAGTGATAAAGTAGTAGTAAAGTATTATGCTGACTGGTGTGGAAGCTGCAAGCTGTTTGCGCCAAAATTCAGAAGGTTGGCAGACGATCAACGTTTTGAAGGAATTACCTTTCTGGATGTAAATGCTGAAGAAAATGAAGAAGCCCGTAAAATGGCCAGTGTCTCTAATCTGCCCTTCTTTGCTATCTTCAAAGGAGGTGAGCTTCAGGAAACCCTTTCGGCCAGTAAAGAAGAGGCTGTTGTTGAATTGATCGAAAAACTTAAGTAGTACTAAAGTGGTTGGGTAGTAACACATAGTTAAGTTTACTATTTTATCCTATAAAACGAATAAGGAAATGAAATTACCGGTTATTAAGAAGCTTGTAGAACAGTATGAACTGGTAGACTTAAAAACTGCAGAAGAAGCCCTTTTAAATGAAGAGAAACCTGCCATAGAGGTAGAAGGAGATGATGAAGGAGAGCAATTGACACATGTGTTTGCTGCTATCTGGTGCAGGGAGTACATGGCTTCAACAGGTGCAGATTTTAGAACGGCACAACGGGAGTATACCAAAAAAGTTCGTGTATCCATATCTTAATGAACTAATTTTAATTATAGTTCATTGCAAATGTAGACCAGCCAACTCTTAAGGCTGGTCTACATATATTTAACTACTGACGAATTTAAATTTATATATAATGAGTAAGCATGGCAGAGTGTTGGTAGCAATGAGCGGAGGCATCGATAGTTCTCTGGCAGCGGTTATGCTGCATGAGCAGGGCTACGAGGTAATCGGCATGACCATGAAGACATGGGATTATGCTACCAGCGGAGGCTCCAAAAAAGAAACCGGATGCTGCAGCCTGGACTCTATCAATGATGCACGCAATGTAGCGGTGAGCCTTGGGTTTCCGCATTACATTTTAGATATACGCGAAGAGTTTGGTGATGCGGTTATTGACCATTTTACAGGGGAGTACCTGGAAGGGCGCACGCCTAACCCTTGTGTACTGTGTAATACCCATATTAAGTGGGATGCGCTTTTACGCAGAGCTGATAAATTAGATTGTGAGTTTATTGCTACAGGACATTACGCTAATATAAGGCAGGAAAATAGCCGTTATGTTATTTCCCGCGGGTTAGATACCAATAAAGACCAGTCGTATGCTCTTTGGGGTATTTCGCAAGAGAGTCTGAGCCGTACCATGTACCCTTTGGGGCACTTGCGCAAAACAGAAATTCGCGAAATGGCAATGGAAAGAGGTTTTTACGAACTGGTGAATAAGTCGGAATCGTATGAGATCTGTTTTGTGCCTGATAACGACTACCGTGGTTTTTTAAAGAACAGGGTAGAAGGCCTGGAAGAGCGCGTTGCCGGCGGTGAATTTGTGCTGGAAGATGGTACAATTGTAGGCAAACATGAAGGCTACCCGTTTTATACGGTAGGTCAGCGTAAAGGACTGGGTATTGCCCTGGGTTACCCGGTGTTTGTTACCGAAATACAGAAAGATGCCAACCGTGTAGTACTGGGTAAGCTTAACGAGCTGCACCGCGATGCCATGATGGTGGGTAAGCTTAACATGGTAAAATATGCTGATCTGAATGGACAGACCTTGGAATCAGTAACTAAAATTCGATATAAGGACCCTGGCACACCCGCGCTTATTTCCCAGGAGGGCGATAAGATGAAGGTTGAGTTCCATGAAGGTGTATATGCCATAGCACCCGGACAGGCTGCCGTATTTTACGAAGGCGATGATGTAATTGGGGGCGGCTGGATATTAAAAAGCTATAACCAACAGAAATAATTTGCTGCACTTGCAGTTAATAGTTTGTACATAGTATCTTTAAAGGGGCATTGCCCCTTTTTTATATTACAACCTCTTCCATGAAAAAGATTTCACGCTTTTTTTTAGGCTGTCTTTGTTTGAGTCTGGCTGCCTGCGAAACCAGCACCATTACCCCTGAGTTGAACCAGGCTGGTCGTGAGTACTTTCCGTTACAAAAAGGCTTGTACTGGATTTATGATGTTTCGCGTATCGATTATTCATTTGTAGATGGTAACGATACAAGTATATATCAGTTAAAAGAAGTACTTACAGATGCTTATCTGGATGCAGCAGGCGATAGCATATATCGGCTGGAACGATTTATAATGCCGGAAGGTGCGCAGCAATGGCCCAATGATCCTGATTCTGTTTGGACGGTAAGAGCCAGCAGCCAACAGGCTGTACGTATGGAAAACAATGTGCCTATTGTAAAAATGGTGTTTCCTTTGCGCGCTACTACACAGTGGGATCAGCATCTGCGTAATACTCAGGAACCTAAAATATCGTACATACGCGATTTCAGAATGCCCCATACCGTGAATGGCAAGGAGTTTGAACAGACTATTCGGGTAGTAGAAGGCGGAATTATGGACGGAAACAAACTTCTGGAGGCCGATTCAAGTTTATACTACTATAGAAAAGAAACAGAGTGGTATGGAGAGCAGGTGGGTCTTATTGAAAAAGAACGAACCATTTTGCGCTACGTACAACCAAGCAATGGCATACCGGTTTTTCCGCTGTCCATTAGCTCTGGTAGTATTAAATACAGTCAAAGATTGAAATTGCATGGTAAGGAATAAGGGAGTTTTGAGGGTGGTAGTATTGCTTTTGCTACTGGCAGGTTTTAGCCCACGTACACTAGCACAGGAATTAAAAAAGCATCTGATTTATTTTACAGATAAAAACGGATTGCCATATTCTATTGACCGCCCTTTAGATTTCCTAAGTGAACGCGCCCTTATAAGGCGTATCAATCAAAATATTCCCCTTACGCAGCGCGACTTGCCAGTAAACCCACAATACTTGCAGGAAGTAAGAAACCAGGGGGCTCAGGTACTGTTTCCTACCCGTTGGTTTAATGGAGCTGTTATTCTGGCTACAGATGAAGTGTTGCAACAAGTGTTAAACCTGCCCATTGTACAAGGCACCGATCGCCTTACCTATCATATCACACCCTTACAGGAGGAGTACCGAACTGGCCTGGCCTCTGCCGGTTTCAGCGAAGCTTCTGTAGCAGAACATGAGGCTGCAACTGTATCACCCTTGCGTTATGGTTTTTCTGCCCAGCAAGTAAGCCAATTAGGGGCAGACCATATGCATGCTGCTGGCTTTAATGGAAAAGGTAAAGTAGTAGCTATTTTTGATGGTGGCTTCCATAATGTAAACATCATTCCTGCCTTTAAGCACTTATATGATGAGAACCGATTGCTGGGTACATACGATTTTGTACAGCCAGGAGGTAATGTATATGATGCAAACTCGCATGGTACAAACGTGCTTTCCTGTATGGCTGCCTTTATACCCGACAGTGTAATTGGTACGGCTTATGGTGCCAGCTATTATCTGTTCAGAACAGAAGAAGTAGCTCGCGAAAGGCGGATAGAAGAAGCAAACTGGCTGGCTGCTGCTGAGCGTGCCGATAGCCTGGGTGTAGATGTAATTAATAGTTCTTTAGGCTATAATGCATTTGATGACCCAACTACTAATTATACCCTAGAAGACCTGGATGGACGTACAGCTATTGTAACCCGGGCGGCCAGTCTTGCTGCATCAGTAGGCATGCTGGTGGTAAACAGTGCAGGTAACTCAGGCCTAAGTCCAAGCTGGAATGGGCGTATTACTTTTCCTGGCGATGCTGATGCTATTTTAACAGTAGGTGCAGTTAACGCAGACGGTGAGTATGTTGGCTTTAGTAGCAGGGGCCCTACCGCAGATGAGCGCATAAAGCCAGATATATCTGCCCTCGGGCAGCGTACTCTTATTGTAGAGGCTAATGGTGCACTACGCAGGGCCAACGGTACTTCATTTGCATCTCCTTTGGCAGCAGGATTGGCTACAGGCCTTTGGCAAGCCTACCCGGAGCTTACTGCCCAGGATATAATAAATGTTTTAAAAGAGTCGGGTAGCCAGGCTATGCAGCCCGATGTAATGCTGGGCTGGGGAATACCTAGTTTTGTACGTTCTACAGCCATTGCCAATGAACTTAAGAAGTCTCGCAGACCCATACTGGAGAAAGCGCAGCTTTATCCAACTGTTACTTCTGGTGAAGCACCTACATTGGTCGTAAACAATGAGAACTTTACCAGGCCCATGGAGGTAGTACTTGTTGATATGGCCGGCCGCAGAATTGCTACACAAACAATACCTTGGGCAGCGCGGGAGCATAAGTTGCAGTTGCCTATCGCTACACTACGCCAGGGTACTTACCTGCTGCACATAACTACCGATAGGGGCACACAGGTGTTAAAATTTGTAAAGCAGAATTAAAATTATTGCAAGTGGCTACTACGTGGTATATATCCTAATACAAGAAAAAGCCTGCAGAAATACTCTGCAGGCTTTTTCTTGTAAACAACTCTCTAAGGCCTGGCACTATTTACATTATTTGAGCTAAATAGCTTTCAGTTTTTTATTTCCTTTTCCTGGCATTGTTTATATTTTTATCGCCACGGGTAAGCGGTTTTTTATATTTTTCTGCCAGCTTTCTTTTGTAGGAGCCGCCTAAATTTACTTTTTTATTTTTTTCTGATTTCTCATGAAAGCTAGGACCTGAGATTTTGCTTTCTACATTTTGAAGGTAATTTTTCTCAATGATTTTAGGCTTCTCTTCAGGGCTTAGTTTATTACTTATTTCAACATCTTCAGGAAACTCGAGAACAGGAATTTTATAAGACATTAAATTTTCTATTGCTTCTTTGGCTTCCTCTTCCTGGGGAGTGTAAAACAAAATGGCTTTGCCTTGTTCGGCAGCACGGCCTGTACGGCCAATACGGTGTATATAGTTTTCGGGGTATTCGGGCGTATCAAAGTTAAAAACATGCGATACTTTTTCCAGATCAATGCCCCTTGCAATTACATCGGTAGCAATTAAAATCCGTTTGGTCCCGTTCTCAAAATCTTCAATGGAGCGTAGCCTGTAATTCTGTGACTTGTTGGAGTGTGTAATGCAGACAGGAAGTCTGTAGGTTTCTTCCAGTTCTTCGAACAGGCGATCGGCTACTTTTTTGCTACCAACAAATACAACTACTTTATTATACTCGTGTTTATTCCGCAACAGGTAGGCCAGCAAATTTACTTTTGTGTAAAAATTTGGTACAGGGTAGCACAGTTGATCAATGTTTTCCAAAGGAGTACCGCTTACCGCTATAGATACCCTGGTTGGTGCAATAAAGAAATCATCTATCAATTGATCAACATCTGCTGTCATAGTTGCAGAAAACATAATATTTTGCCTGCGTGCAGGCAGCAAGTCGAACAAATTAATGAGCTCTGTTCTAAAGCCCAGGTCCAGCATTACATCTACTTCATCAATTATTAATTTCTTAACTGATTTAAGGCTGAGTGATCCGCTTACTACTAAATCAAAGAGCCGACGTGGTGTGGCTACAATTATATCTGTACCCTGAGCTACAGCCTGTCGCTGTACATTGATGTTTACTTCTCCGTAAATGCCAACTACTCTTGTACTTACGTATTTTGTATACTGTGCTATGTTTTCTACAACCTGCACTACAAGTTCCCGGGTTGGTACAAGTACCAGCACTCTTGGGTTAATTTCTTTTGAAAACTTTAATTGCTGTAAAACAGGAAGCATGTAGGCAAGCGTTTTACCGGTGCCGGTTTGTGCTATACCTACCATGTCTTTACCGGATAAGATAACAGGGAAGGCCTGCTCCTGGATAGGCGTAGGGTTGATGAGTGCCAAATCATCCAGCGCTTGCTTTAATTGCTTGGATAGATTAAAGTTTTCGAAGGTTGTCATTACTATATATTTGTACAAAGGTACCTTATTTCATTTTACAATCTGTAACCATAGGTATGTTGTAGCATATCTTTCATTGTAGCCGAGCATAGTTCTTTATTTAACGTGGCTATAAAATAAAAGAGCCAATACCCGCTAAAGGTACTGGCTCTCTATTTATATGATGTTAAGGTTATGCTTTTTTGCGTTCAATTGCTTTTAAAGCTGCTTTTACAATGTTTTCAGCATTTAAGCCATATTTCTCCATCAGCTGGGCAGGAGTGCCACTTTCACCAAAGCTATCGTTAACACCAACCATTTCTAGGGGAGAAGGCATATTGCGGCCTAGTAATTGGGCAATGCTATCGCCTAAACCACCATTTAATTGGTGCTCTTCTGCAGAAACCGCACACCCTGTTTTCTTTACAGAATCCAGGATAGCTTTATCGTCCAAAGGTTTTATGGTATGGATATTAATGATTTCAGCATTTACTCCTTTTTCGGCTAAAGCTTCGCCTGCCAAAATAGCTTCCCAAACCAGGTGGCCGGTTGCGAAAATGCTAACATCAGTACCTTCGTTTAGCATGACAGCCTTACCAATTTCAAACTTCTGGTCGGCAGGCGTAAAATTTGGTACAACCGGGCGGCCAAAGCGTAAATATACAGGACCCACATGATCTACAAGGGCAAGGGTAGCCGCTTTAGTCTGGTTAAAGTCGCAAGGGTTAATTACTGTCATATGAGGCAGCATTTTCATCATACCTACATCTTCCAGAATCTGGTGAGTTGCGCCATCTTCGCCCAGGGTTAAACCTGCGTGCGATGCACATATTTTTACGTTTTTACCTGAGTAGGCAATAGACTGGCGGATCTGGTCATAGACACGACCAGTAGAAAAGTTTGCAAACGTACCGGTAAATGGAATTTTACCGTTAATGGTCATACCGGCAGCAAGGCCCATCATATTGGCTTCTGCAATACCAACCTGGAAAAAGCGCTCCGGAAATTCTTTAATAAAATCTCCCATTTTAAGTGAGCCTACAAGGTCAGCACAAAGGGCAACTACATTAGGGTTTTTACGGCCTGCTTCCACAAGGCCGGCACCGAAACCAGAGCGAGTGTCTTTCTTTTCGGTAAATGTATATTTTTTCATTAAGTCTAAGGTCAGATAAAGTTAAAGCTTAGTTCATGTAATCGCCAAGGCTGGCCTCTAACTGTGCAAGCGCCATTTCCAGCTGCTCATCGTTAGGGGCAACACCATGCCATTTGTGAGTACCGGTCATGAAGTCTACGCCATAACCCATTTCAGTGCGCATCAAAATCATAATAGGAACACCATTGCCCGTTAGTTTCTGGGCATGCTCTATAGTTTCAATCAGGTGTTCCATATCATTGCCTTGTGCTTCAAGTACATGCCAGCCAAACGCTTCCCATTTTGCTTTAAGGTTCTTAAGCGACATTACTTCATCTACAGGGCCATCAATCTGTTGTCCGTTGTAGTCGATGGTAGCTATCAGGTTGTCTACTTTGTGGTGGGCAGCATACATAGCAGCTTCCCAGATTTGGCCTTCCTGTTGTTCGCCATCACCCATTAATACATATACAAGGCGATCATCACCATCCATTTTTTTGGCCTGGGCAGCACCTGTAGCTACAGATAAGCCCTGGCCCAGTGAGCCAGAAGCTATACGTATACCTGGTAAGCCTTCTTCTGTTGCAGGGTGGCCCTGTAAACGCGAGTTGATTTTGCGGAAGGTACCCAGCTCTTTTACATCAAAGTAACCTGCACGAGCTAGTGTACTGTACCAAACCGGCGAAATGTGGCCGTTTGATAGAAAGAAAAGATCTTCTCCTTTACCCTCCATTTTGAAATCGGGGTTGTGGCGAAGAAAATGAAAATAAAGGGCTACAAAATAATCAGTACAACCTAGCGAAGCGCCTGGGTGGCCCGACTGGCAGCCATGTACCATGTACAGAATATCTCTGCGTACCTGGCTGGCAATAGCCTTTAACTCACTGATACTTTTTTTTGATTGGGACATTGGATAAATGTTAATGAGAAGAGTGTAGAAATGGTTTCTAGTTAAAAACAATATGAACGGCAGCTCTTCAAAGCGGTTGTGCAGGCCCTACTTTCAGAAACTCCTTTCAAACTGTTTTGCCAATGATGGGACAAATATAATAGAATCATCCACGTAAAGAAAAAGTCCGCTCAATTATAATTGAACGGACTTTTATATGAAATGCTAAGCTGTTTTGATGATTTGGTTGGTATGATCAGCTGTTTTAACTTTTTCAATTACATCGGTGATCATTCCGTTTTCATCTATTAAATAAGTAGTACGCATGGTGCCCATATACTTACGGCCATACATTGATTTTTCTTTCCATACATCGTAGGCTTCTACTACCTTTTTATCGGTATCGGCCAATAGAGGAAAGTTTAACCCATACTTTTCAATAAATTTCTTATGCGATTTTTCATCATCTGTACTTACGCCTAATATCTCGTAGCCCTGGCTTTTTAAAGCAGGTAAATTGTCGCGCAGGTTACAGGCTTGTGCAGTGCATCCGCTGGTGTCGTCTTTGGGGTAAAAGTACAATACGAGCTTTTTGCCTGCATAGTCACTCAGAGAAATGGGGTTACCGTCCTGGTCTTTGCCTTCAAAGGCCGGAGCTTTGTCACCTTTAGAAAGTGCCATGTGTTGTTGAATATTTATGTGAAAACTATTTTTTAGTTGACTTTTTAGCGGCAGGTTTGGTTGCTGATTTTTTAGCCGGAGCAGCTGCCGGAGCTGCGCTACCTTCTTTAATGGTTGCTTTTACGATCGATACGTTACCAGCATTATCTTTTACGGTAAGTTCAAAGTCTCCCTTTAAAGGAATACGGCTATCCAGTTGCTCAGACCAGATCATGCGTAGTTTATGATCGTAATTCATAAGCAGCCATTCTCCATTTAAGGTAGCCCTAAAGCTCTGTATGCCCGACATACCATCTGAAAGGCTTACACGAACCTGCTTGGGAGTAGCACTTACTATTTTAACACTTGGTGGTGTATTATCGGTAACCAGCGTATGACGGCCCAGGTTTTTGGTTTTAAAACGTATTTCATTGCCATGCCACTCACCGCCTACGTAGCTTAGTGATTTTCCCTGCACCCTGTACACACCGGTACGTGCCGCATCAGCAGGTTTATTAGGTACTTTTATTTTACACTCGAGGGGTAATTGTACCGGCTCTGTAAATGTATGAATGTCGTACAAACCTTCATGTTGATCCAAACGAGCATAAAGGGTATCGAACAGGGCTTTTTCAGGTATTTCAACGGTCATGTCCTGCCATTCAATAGTAGCTTTGCGGCCGGGCACTACAGCCTTGCGATAAGTAAATGCATAACTGTTGCCGGCAATAGAAATAGAATCGGGGAGGCCTTTACGCATATCCCAAAGATATACTACTTCAGTGCCTTTCTGGTAAGCAGGATCAAGGGCAATGCTTCGTTTTTGTGTAAATAACTTAGCAGGCAGTCCTGCAGGTGCAGTAGTGCTAAGCTTAAGGGTGTTGTCAACTAGCTCTTCTCTAACCGAAATTTCATTTTTTACCGGTACTACAGCAGCGCTTGCAGTTGCTACAGGTGGCTCTGGCGCCTGGCCATTAATATCAAACCTAAGCGTTGAACTATTGCGGTATACATCCCAGATTACAACTTCTACCTTATGGGTTTTGTTGGGCTGTACAACAAATTTGCCATTGCGGGAGTTGGATCGGTAAAACTTTAACTGGTTACCATCTGCAATATAACAACGCTGTAGCTTGTGTCCCCAACGTCTGAAATCTTCAAAATCCTTATGCACATTGATGTGCCCCAGTTCATTATAGTTGAGGTTGTCTATTTTATGATAGTAAACCTCTTTGCCATCTACTTTTACCTCTACACAATTTACTCCTTTTTTAAACGAGGTGCCGTTCAATAGATCGTGCGCTTCTATTTCCAACCCTATCAAACCTGTGGCTTCAATAGGCTGGGCCAGGGTATAGTCAGCACCCTGCTTGCCTGGAGTTTTGATTACCTTACCAAACTCTCCATTTACGCGTGCATCAATATCAAGTGCTTTTACAGCAAGTTTTGTAAATACCGGGGGTATATTGTCTTTAATTTCGTTAAAGCCAAACAGGAGGGGGTTAAGTACATTGTCGCTGGTATCTCTTATCTCAAAATGCAGGTGGGGGCCACCCGATCCGCCGGTATTGCCCGAATAAGCAAGCACCTGTCCCTTTTTGATCGGGAAATCGTCCTTTTCAGGATACAGGTCTATTTCAAAAGATTCGGTTGTATATTGGTTGAGCCTCACATAATCGGCAAGCTCTGGCATAAAGCGTTGCAAGTGGGCATACAGGGTAGTATAACCGTTAGGATGCTTTACATAAATTATATTTCCATAGCCAAAAGACGAAACCTTAACCCTGTATACATAGCCATCAGCTGCTGCATATACCGGTAAACCCTCGCGTTGGTCGGTACGAATATCAAGACCTGCATGAAAGTGATTTGGACGTATTTCGCCCATATTACCCGATAGGGTATTTATCTGCCCCGGCTTAATTGGAAACAGAAAGTAATTCTGGGGGTGAGCAGGCTTGGTTTGTGCCCCGGCAGAATAACTTAGCACTGATGCCAAAAGTAAAAATGCTATGCGTAAATGGCTGTAATGCGTCATTTGAGGAAATAAATAATTGAGCTGATGCGTGAGAAATTATTTTAATGGCAAAACCTCTAAAACTGTACCTAAAATTTTTATGTGCTTGAACAAGAGGCTTTGCCATTATGTAGAGTATAACTAAAAAGCACGCGCAAGAGTGCCTTTACTTTACTTCTACCTCTAACATTTTTTCATTTTCAATAAAGGCTTCCAGCTTATCACCGATCTGTACAGGGCCTACACCAGATGGTGTACCTGTAAAAATAATATCGCCTTTTTTTAAAGTAAAAAACTTTGACAGATAAGATACCAGGTAATCGAAAGAAAACAGCATCAGGCTGGTGTTACCCTGTTGCTTGGTTTCGCCATTTACTGCCAGGCTGAAGTTAAGGTTTCTGAGATCCGGGTAGCGGCTAAGCGGCACAAAATCAGAAACCGGGGCAGAACCGTTAAAGCCTTTTGCAATAGCCCAGGGCAGGCCTTTGGCTTTGGCCTTGTCTTGCAGGTCGCGGGCTGTAAAGTCTATGCCAATGCCTATTTCTTCATAATATTTGTGCGCAAACTTCTCATCAATGTTTTTGCCTTCTCTGCTAATTTTAAGCAGTATTTCTACTTCAAAATGAATGTTGCTGGAAAAATCGGGGTAATAAAAGGGGGCATTGCCTTTTAACAAGGCAGTGTCGGGTTTGGTAAATATCACCGGCTCGTCAGGCCTTTCATTATTAAGCTCTTTAATATGCTCTGCGTAGTTTCTGCCGATGGCAAGGATCTTCATACAGGTTGTTACTTAATCTCGTAAATGATTTTTTTTAACTTTATTTTAGATTGAAGTTGCGAAGCTTCAGTTCGGTGAGGCGCTTTTTTGTATCAAGTGGAAAGTCGCCTTTCATCATCCAGTCATAAAAGGCAGGCTCTTTATCAAACACTTCCTGTACGGTTTTGCCCTGGTGTTTACCAAATGTAAATATTTCTTCGCCCTTGGAATTGTAGCCTATACGACCGGCCAGGTCAACCATTTTAGCATTGGTTAATTGGTGCAGCGCCTCCATATCATTTAAGATGGGGGCTGTTTCATTACCAAATACATCTTTTACGGTAAGGCCCTCGTAACGCTTTACCTGCTCGTTTAATATGTAGTAGGTAGCCAGGGTGTCGGTTTCGGCACTATGCGCACCTTTGCCCAGGTCGTTAATATCTTTACCACAGTAAAACTTATAAGCAGCTGTAAGGTTGCGGGGCTCCATCATGTGGAAAATCTTTTGGGCATCAACCAGTTTGCGGTTGCGTACTTCAAAGTCCATTCCGTTTCGCAGAAACTCTTCAACTAGCAAGGGCACGTCAAATTTAATAATATTGAAACCGGCCAGGTCACAGCCTTCCAGAAACTGCATAATCTGCTTGGCAACCTGTTTAAAAGTAGGTGCATCTTTTACATCCTCATCGTAAATTCCATGGATCAGGCTAGATTCCAGGGGAATCGGCATGCCAGGATTAATTTTCTTGGTATCTACGATCAGGTCGCCATTGGGCATTGCTTTCGCAATACAGATCTCCACAATTCTATCGTGGCAGATATTTATGCCTGTGGTTTCAAGATCAAAGAAAGCAAGAGGTTTTTTTAGTTTGAGGTGATGCATCGAGTTGGATTGGGGTACTTTTATGTATAAGATAAAACTGTAAAGCACCTGGAAGTGTTTTGCAACCAGGGCTTTAACAGTGTGAATTTAAGTAATTTATATGAACTGCACTACTAGGCTGTAAGTTCTTTGGCAAGAGCTTTAATATCTGTGCCATTAAACGTGCCAGAGCTCATTAACAGAATGTTACGGTGGCCTGTGCTTTCTTCGCGAAGCAGGCTTACAAGTTCTTCTGCCTTGGTTATTACTTTTAAATCTGGCCTTTTAAAAGCTTCACGCACCTGCTCTGGGCTTAGCATTTCCATTTTTTTATGGCGTAGAGTTTCTTCATTATAGAATACAACGGCTACATCAGGCTCATTGAAAGTGCCTTTGTACTGACCCAGAAAATCTTTATTAAGGCTGCTAAAGGTATGTAGTTCAAGGCAGGCAATTAGCTTTTGGCCAGGATACTGGGTTTTTACTGCTTTGCAGGTAGCCTCCAGTTTAGACGGAGCATGGGCAAAATCTTTAAATACCCTTACGTTATTATCTGCTGCCAATAACTCCAGGCGGTTAGCTGCTCCTTTAAAAGATGTTATTGCGCTGTAGAACATATCTTCTGTTATGCCGATACGGCTCAGTATCATTTTAGCACCACTTAGGTTTAGCATGTTGTGGGGGCCAAAAATCTCTACCGCAATGCGTTCTTTATCACGGACCAGGTAGGTTTTACCGTCTATTACTTCGTGCTTGTGGGTAGAATAATCAAAGGTATAGACATCTTCACGCTCCTTTTTACATACCACTGCAGCCATATCATCTTCATCGTTATACACCAAGGTGCCTCCCTTAGGAGTTGAGTCTGCAAACTTATCAAACTGGCTTACATAAATGTCATAGGTTGGAAATACATTGATATGATCCCAGGCTATGCCACTTACCAGGCCTATGTGGTGCTTGTAGTGCAGGAATTTCGGGCGCTCATCAATGGGAGAGGATAGGTATTCATCACCTTCAATAATTATAACAGGTGCATCTTCGGTAAGTTTTACCATTAAATCAAAGCCTTCAATCTGGGCGCCAACCACATAATCGAAATCACGGTTATGGTAACGAAGCACGTGCATGATCATAGAGGTAATTGTGGTTTTGCCGTGGCTACCTGCTATAACAATACGTTGTTTATTTTTTGCCTGCTCATAAATATACTCGGGGAAAGAGTATATTTTAAGGCCTATTTCCTGTGCTTTTAATAACTCAGGGTTGTCTTTGCGGGCGTGCATACCTAAAATAACGGCATCCAGTTCGGTAGTTATTTTCTCCGGATGCCAGCCTAACGTTTCGGGCAGCAGGCCCCATTTGGCCAGGCGGCTTTTAGAAGGTTCATTTATTGCATCATCAGAGCCGGTTACCTGTAATCCTTTTTGGTGGAGGGCTATGGCCATGTTATGCATTACTGCGCCTCCAATGGCTATGAAGTGTACTTTCTGTTGTGGTTGATTCATCAGAATATGATTTTTATTTTTGGTCGTCCGGGGCTAAACGGTTTTATTTTATACCTGTTTTTTATGCAGGAAAAGAAGAAAGATTATTTCCTTAATTCTATTGAAGCGGTAAAAATATTAAAATTAGGTGATCTTTAAAAGGGAGGATGTTACTCCAAAAAATTTAATATAGATTTAGATATACTAGTGTAGCAAAGCTTATATACTTTTGTAGAATGGAAGTTAAAAAGTCATCAGTGAAGAAGAACGGACAAGGTGCTTACAATTCAGTAAGAGACCTGGTAGCAGAAATGGGTAAACTCCCCCCACAAGCCCTTGAAATGGAAGAGGCTGTGCTCGGTGCCCTTATGTTGGAGAAAGATGCTCTTACCAACGTTATTGATATATTAAAGCCCGAAAGTTTTTATAAAGACTCACATCAGAAAATATACGCAGCAATTCTGCAACTGTTTTCTAAATCTGAGCCTATAGACATACTTACTGTAACCAACCAGCTCCGTGTAAATGGAGAGCTTGAAATGGCGGGTGGGGCTTTCCAGATTACCAGCCTCACTACCCGTATCAACTCGGCAGCCAACATTGAGTACCATGCCCGTATTATTTCGCAGATGGCTATTAAACGGGAGCTGATCCGCATTTCTTCTGAGATACAACGCGAAGCTTTTGAAGACTCTTCTGATGTATTTACGCTACTGGACAAAGTAGAGCAGTCTGTATTCCAGGTATCTGAAGCCAACATACGTAAAAATTATCAGGATATGCGCTCTATTATGCGTGAGGCCCTGGATGAACTGGTTGCTAAAAAAGACCAGAAAGATGGCCTTACGGGTGTGCCAAGTGGGTTTACAGATCTTGACAGGCTTACTTCGGGCTGGCAGAAATCTGACCTTGTTATTATGGCGGCTCGTCCTGGTATGGGTAAAACCGCATTCGTAGTATCAGCAGCCCGTAATGCAGCTGTACAGTTTAACATGGGGGTTGCTATCTTCTCGCTCGAGATGTCGGCAGTGCAGCTGGTAAATCGTCTTATTTCTGCAGAGGCCGAACTGGAAAGTGAAAAGCTTAAAAAAGGAAACCTGGCCGAGCACGAGTGGCAGCAGCTCCATAGCCGTATTGGGGCCTTGACCCAGGCACCTATTTTTATTGATGATACACCTGCCTTGTCTATTCTAGAGCTTCGTGCCAAGTGCCGGAGGTTAAAGGCACAGCACGACATACAGATGATCATCATTGACTACTTGCAGCTAATGAGTGGCGATAGTGGTGGTAAGGGTGGCAGTGGTAACCGTGAGCAGGAAATTGCAGCCATATCAAGGGGTTTAAAACAGCTGGCTAAAGAATTAAATGTACCGGTTATAGCCCTGTCACAGCTAAGCCGTGCCGTTGAAACCCGGGGAGGTGATAAAAAGCCGATGCTTTCGGATTTGAGGGAATCTGGTTCTATAGAGCAGGATGCAGATATGGTAATCTTCCTGTATCGCCCTGAGTATTATGGTATAACGCAGGATGAAGACGGCAGGCCTGTAACAGGTATGGGTGAGGTAATTATAGCCAAGCACCGTAACGGCTCGTTAGACAGCGTTTTTCTGAAATTTATAGGGCGCTTTACTAAATTCGGTGACCTGGATCGGGACATGAGCATGGGTGGGCCTTCCATGAACAGCTTTCCGGGTGATGGTGGTATACCTTCTGATTTTGATACCCCTCTACCTGGTTCCATTACGATAGGTAGTAAAATAAATAACCCAGGTGGTTTTAAAGAAGGAGGAACCTCTAACCTGGGTAATGATTTGCTTAATGGAGGCAGTAAAGATGTGCCTTTTTAATAAATAGATGATCTCGCAAAAAGGTCCCGGGCGGCAAAAGCCGACCGGGACCTTTTTCTTTTATAAGTTTTTATTTTGGTGCATGCTTAACTTTTATGCCGTAGAATATCCTGCCCAAACAAACTATCAATTTAGTATGCATGTAGCTATAATTTAGTAATTTTCCGGCGTGGCGATATTTGAAATATCAGGCAGTTTGCAGGAAAAATCCAAAATGTATCTTATAATTTAAAATTATTTAATCCTCTTCGTCATCTTCACCGTATAGTAAGTTGTTTTTTGCAGCCTGTAATTCGGCAAGAGCATGCCTGTCGCTTGTCTTCTGGCATATTCGTATGCCTTTATCATAGATTATTAATGCATCATCTTTACGGTTCATCGTTTGCAACAGCTTACCAGCCTGGTAGTATGTACCCGTGTAATCCTCATGATTATCAAGTAGTAACTGGAAATATTCCAAAGCTTTACCAGCATCTGTATTCATATATTCCAGCCCAATGGCATAGATTGTAAACGGATCGTTAGGATCTTCTTTATAAAATTCTAACAATTTCTCGAGTCTATTGAAATGCATTTATTTTTTAGATTTTTAAAATATTATGATAACTTCACGCCAAGATAATAGTTAATATACCAAACTTTTCAAAAACCATATGAAAATACTAGTTTGTATAACCCACGTTCCCGATACTACCACCAAAATTAGCTTTACTGATAATAATACAAAATTGAATACAACAGGTGTTCAGTATATTATTGGTCCATATGATGATTATGCACTGGCCCGAGCCATTGAACTTAAAGAAGCCAACGGTGGAACCGTAACCGTTCTTAACGTAGGTGAGGCTGATGCTGAGCCCACTATCCGTAAGGCTTTAGCCATTGGTGCAGATGATGCCATCCGTGTTAATGCTTTCCCTTCTGATTCTTATTTTGTAGCTACACAAATAGCTAATATTGCCCGCGAAAATGGGTATGACCTGATCCTGATGGGGCGCGAGTCTATTGACTATAACGGTGCTCAAGTACATGGCATGGTAGGCGAGATGCTGGGTATACCATCTATATCACCGGTTATGCGCCTGGATGTTGATGGAAGCAAAGTAACCATGCAACGCGAAATTGAAGGTGGCAAGGAAACAATAGAAGCTGGCCTGCCTTTGGTAGCTGGTTGCCAGGAGCCTATTGCCGAGTGGAAAATACCAAACATGCGTGGTATAATGTCTGCACGTACCAAACCTTTAAAAGTAGTTGAGCCTAGCTCTAACGAAACGTTTACTGGGGTAGCAAGCTACGAGCTGCCTGCTCCAAAAGGAGGTTGCAAAATGATCGACCCTTCCAACCCGGCCGAACTGATCAACTTACTTCGCAATGAAGCTAAAATTATCTAAGGCCCAGCCTGTTTAAATCATTTCAGACTATAACCCCTATTTACGATATGTCAGTTTTAGTATTTATAGAAAGTGCAGAAGGCGAAATAAAAAAATCATCTTATGAGGCAGTAGGCTATGGCGCAGAGGTTGCCCGTACTACTGGAGGTGATGTTACAGCGGTTGCTTTTGGCAACCTGTCTGAGCAGGTACTTGCCGATTTAGGTAAGTATGGAGCTCAAAAGGTATTACATGCCAATGACAGCCGACTGGAAGGTAACCCGGTACAGGCTTGTGTTACCTTGCTTCAGCATGCTGCCGAAAAAACAGGTGCAAAAGTTATTGTACTTACAAAGTCATCCCTTAGTGATGCTATTGCTGGTCGTGTGGCTGCACGCCTAAAAGCCAGCCTTGTGTCTAATGTGGTATCCTTGCCCGATACATCTAATGGATTTGTTGTAAAACGCAGCATCTATACAGGTAAAGCTTTTGCAAACACAGATATGAAAGGCGATATCAAAATGATATCTCTTAAGAAAAATGCCTACACACCCCAGGAAACAGGCGGAGCGGCCAGTGTAGAAATATTTACACCTACATTTAGTGATAACGATTTTGCTGTACGTGTAACATCTGTAGATAAAGCTACCGGAGATGTGTTACTACCTGAAGCAGAGATAGTAGTTTCTGGTGGTCGTGGCTTAAAAGGTCCGGAAAACTGGAACCTGGTAGAAGACCTGGCCCGGGTTTTGGGTGCTGCTACAGCTTGCTCTAAGCCAGTATCAGATGCAGACTGGAGACCTCACCACGAGCACGTAGGCCAAACAGGAATCAAGGTAAGCCCGAACCTTTACATTGCCATTGGTATTTCTGGCGCCATACAACACCTGGCCGGTGTAAACTCTTCTAAAGTGATTGTAGTAATAAATAAAGATGCCGATGCGCCTTTCTTTAAAGCAGCAGATTACGGAATAGTAGGGGATGCGTTTGAAGTTGTTCCTAAGCTTACAGAAGCGTTTCGTTCCATGAACTAATAACCTTTTATAAAATAACCGGGTTGCTGAGGTTAAACTTGGTAACCCGTTTTTTTATAGCTAAAGATAACATTGTCTATAACAATTTTTTGACTTTATCTGTATATTTATAATATTATAAAGTTGCTAAAGTAAAGTGACCCTTTATGGCTTTATAAGTAGAAAATATTTAGCCTATTATTTGTTTCGAGCACAAATACGAGACTGAATACCTTCGTATTACTTTTGATTCTGTGAAATATCAGTTAATTTCGTGGCCTGATAGAGTGAGGGCTGAAAATTGTTGTTAGTATTATAAACCAAAAAATATAAGGTGAGCAAAATTAAACTCGAAATTCTTGGTTTGTCATCCAGTCAGTCGCAGTCAGGCTCTTTTGCTCTTGTACTGGGCGAAGATACTGGAAACCGCAGGCTGCCTATTATTATTGGTATGTTTGAGGCACAGGCTATTGCGATAGAGATCGAAAAGATTACTCCTAACCGGCCTATGACCCACGACCTGTTTAAGTCTTTTGCCAAAAGCTTTAACTTTATTGTGGAGGAGATTGTGATATCGGACCTTAAAGAAGGCGTCTTTTATGCAAAGATCGTTTGTTCTAACGGATCACGATCAGTAGAAATAGATGCAAGGCCTTCTGATGCTATTGCAATAGGCTTGCGATTTAACGTTCCAATTTATACCTTTGAGAATATCTTGTCTGAAGCGGGTATAGTTCTTAGTGAGTATGCTGATGAAGAAGCAGATGAAATTAAATCTACTTCTGCACCGAAGCCATCTCCTAAAGCCAAGCCTACAACAGATGAGGATAAATTTAAGGACATATCAAGTGATCAGCTCCAGATTATGCTTGATACAGCCCTTGCCAAAGAAGATTATGAGCGTGCTGCTAAGATCAGAGATGAGCTTAACAAACGTAATTAACAAATATCAACCTATTCCCAAAGCCTTCTTCAGGAAGGCTTTTTAGTGCTCGAAACTTACTTCTAAATGGAATATCAATACCTGAGGGGTATTATGGGTATCATAATACTCATCCTCATTGCCTTTCTTTTTTCTAGAAACAAGAAAAATATAGATTGGAAACTGGTAGCAATCGGGATCGCCCTACAGCTGATCTTCGGCATTCTTGTTACTCAAGTTGATTTTGTTTCGGGACTCTTTAATACCATAAGCCGAGGCTTTGTTATTTTCCTGGGTTTTTCTGCTGATGGCGCCCGTTTCCTGTTTGGCGACTTGGCCGTAAACAGTTATGCAAATCCTGATGCCCGCCATCAGTTAGGGGTAATTTTTGCGTTCCAGGTTTTACCCACCATTATATTCTTCTCAACTGTATCTGCAGGGTTGTACTACCTGGGTGTTTTACAGAAAATCGTTTATGGCATTGCCTGGATTATGGCTCGCACCATGCGCCTTTCCGGATCTGAAAGTTTATCAGCTGCAGGTAATATTTTCCTGGGCCAGACAGAAGCACCTCTTTTGGTTAGGCCTTTCGTGCCGAACATGACCCAATCAGAACTAATGTGTTTAATGACTGGCGGTATGGCAACTATTGCAGGTGGTGTACTTGCTGCTTATGTTGCTTTTTTGGGTGGCGATAATATTGAAGAACAATCTCGTTTTGCTGCTTATCTGCTAAGTGCTTCTATCATGAATGCACCGGCAGGTATTGTAATGGCCAAAATTCTGATTCCAGAAACAGAGCCCGAAAAAATTGATCTTGAGCTGAAAGTTAATAAAGAAAGCCTTGGTGCTAACTTGATTGATGCCATGTCTAACGGTGCAGCCGATGGGTTAAAACTTGCTTTAAATGTTGGTGCCATGCTTCTTGCTTTTATTGCAGTAATAGCCATGCTTAACTATATGTTGCGCAATTGGGCTGGCGATGGTTTAGGTTTAAATGAATTTGTGGCCAATAGCACAAATGGTCAGTTTACAGATTTTTCTATGGAATACCTGTTTGGACAAATCTTCAGGCCATTAGCATATGCCATGGGAGTGGAGTGGAAGGATACCTTACAGGTAGGTAGCTTGCTGGGACAGAAAACCGTAATTAATGAATTCATTGCTTATGCCAGTCTTTCTGATATGAAAAATGCAGATTTGCTTTCGGCTCGCTCAGTAGTTATAGCAACATTTGCTCTTTGTGGATTTTCTAACTTCAGTTCTATTGCCATACAGATTGGTGGTATAGGAGGGATGGCCCCAAGCCAGCAAGGTAATTTGTCGAGACTTGGATTCAGGGCATTGCTTGCAGCAACTCTCGCCTGTATGATGACGGCTACTATTGCTGGCGCTTTGCTTGGCTAGAGAATAACCATATACTTATAAAAAGAAAGGGGTACAAGTTTTAAA
>FPIC01037962.1_pt1 | contig 22062 bp, 21 predicted proteins | sample 1504481 | NCBI WGS metagenome assembly FPIC01 (sample SAMEA4475357, study PRJEB15587) | soil metagenome | biome: Soil; feature: Field | place: India | collected 2015-03-11 | depth 0 m
TCTCTCTCTTTAAAAGCTTTTGTTCCGTTTCTTTAAGTGTGGTTATATCAAAAATTATTCCGATTGTTTTGATAGCTTTCCCGTTTTCATCTCGAATTATATAAGCGTAATCGAGGCAGTAAATAGAACTGCCATCTTTCCTTCTAATTCTGTATTCCGTCTCAAGTGTTGAAACGGTGCCTTTTATTGCATCGCTGATTTTTGGCATAATGAGATTAACATCATCTGGGTGAATAAATTCCTGCCAACTAAACTTTCTTTCTTTAAGCTCTTCTTTTTTTATACCGAAGATAGCCTCGAGATCCCCCTCCCAAGTTGTCGTGTCATTCTCAAAATCCCATTCATAAACGACCTCTTTCATTGCAAGAACTATCTTCTCGAATTTGTCCCTCCAGTTTGTAAGTTCAATTTCAATTAATTTTCTTCCTATCGAGAGAGATATCTGTATTGCTATTGCGAGAATTAAAGTTATTTCCCTCTGCGTGAATTCGTGCGGTTGCTCATAATAGATCATAAATTTTCCAAGAAGCTTACCTTTGAAAACAAGTGGTATGAATCCAAGCGACCTAATTCCTTCATTTAAAATTATCTTTTTTAGGTTCTCGTTAAGAGTTCTATCCTTCTCTACATTGCTTATAAAGATTGGTTGTGGATTGGGATCATCCGGTTTCCATGGCGAATGTCCTTCAACTGCTTTCCTGTAATTTTCCGATAGCCCAACCCATGCCTTAAATCTCATAATACCATCAGGGTCAAATAAAAGAATGGATGCCTTGTTTATATTTAAAGCTTTTGTGATTCCATCTAATGTTTGCTGATAAACTTCTTCAATTGATTCGGCTCGTATAACTGTGTTTGTAATCTCATAAAGCATTTCAGTTATAAAATGTTCCTGTTCGAGTTGTGCGGTAATTTCGCGCTGTTTTACAAGTTCATGTTTTAACCTTTGCGAAGGTATATGAGCAAGAACTGCAAAAATAAAGAAAATGGCTATATAAGATATCAAAAGTATAACTCTTTGAAGTTCCGAGATTTGAAATGTGATAAGTGTGGGGTGATAAAGAATTTCAAGTGTTTCAAAGATGTAAAGAAATATAACTGCAAGTGAACTTAGAATTGCCAGTACCAACGCTCTTGTCGTTCCCCCAAAAATTCCATTAAAAACTATGACGATTAGATAAAGGAAGCCTACGAATGTAAAGGATAATCCACCTGCATAATAAACAACGATGCTTATAACAATTATGTCGATGATGTTTGTTATAAACAGAACTTTGTCACTTGATTTTAACAGATTTCGCAGAAAACGATATGGTTGGTTTATCAAAGATTGGAATAAAGCAGCAATTGTGAAGACATGAATTGGAAGCGAGAGTTTAAAAATAAAGTTTAAAGCTATAAAAGTTAATGCAAGTGAAACTGAGGCGATTGCCCTTGCTTTAATCGAATAGTCGCAGGCGAAATCAGCAAAACTTTGTTCATACTTGCTTAAATTATTAGATGAGTTCGGCGGTTTCATTTTTTGTCTTATAGTTTATTTGCAATTTCCTTTTGTGAAGTAATCGAATATAAGTTTTGAGATTTCAGCGACTGCGAGATGTCCTTTATTGTCAACAGCGTATGAAACTTCGGAAAGCTCATCGCAAAAAATTGCGACAGCATAGGTAACACATTTCGCATAAACAATCCCGATATCTGCTTTCATTCTATCAATTGAGCCGGATTTATTTGCAACTGTGACATTTTCAGGCAAATATCTTTTCATCATTTCATAGTCTTGATTGTTTTTCATTATGTTAATTATCTCAGCAGATATCTCAGGGTTTATAACTTTCCCATTTGCGAGAAGTTCGAGAAGTTTAACCATATCATTTGGGGTTGTATAGCCAACGCCGAATCTCGTTGCTTCTGGTGTTTTCTTTTTAGTTTTGAATGACATCAACTTATTTAAAATTTTCGTATTGTTAAGTCCGAGATCCTTCACCCTGTTATTTACGGCTTCAAGTTTTGCGTCGTGTTCGTCGGCAAAGCAATCAAGCACAAGATTCGTTGCGGTGTTATCGCTTAAAATTATCATTAAAACTGCGACATCTATCAACTTAAGCTTAGCTCCGTCGTAAAAGTATTGTAAAACACCCGAACCACCATATTTAAGCGAATCATCAAATGAAATGAGTGTGTCTTTTTTCAGTTTTCCTTCTTCAAACTTGTAAAATAGTTCAACGAGAATTGGAACTTTTATCACGCTTGCGGTTGGGAAAAGGGAGTCAGCGTTGATTTGAATTGTTTCACCGGTGACGAAATTTTTTGCTGAAACCCCAAGTCTGCCTACCCCGTATTTTTTCCCAATTTGATTGATTTTTGAAACTATTTCATCGTTTGTAAGTGTTAACTTTGATGTGGCGCATGCTGAAAGTAAAGAAGCAAGCATGATTAAGTAAAGGTATCGCATTTTCAAAAAGGCGTTTTTTGAAAAGATAAATTTTTTATTGAAATTATTCAAGTAAATTTTTTGATAGATCCGCCTGAGATAAAATTGTCTTTCGAAACTTTGCTCGTGATTTTGACATCGTTGGTCGGATAGATTGATAATGTGAAGGTTGAAACTTATCTAAGAAAAAATGTAAATTTAAAACCAAAAAAGGATGAGGCTTATGCGCAGGATAATTTATCTTACTTTGTTATTAATCTTTCTCTTTTTAAATGTTAGTTCACAATCTTTAAAAGTTGGGGATAAAGCTATTGATTTTAAATTGCCGTATGCCACAAAAGACACGATTGTTTTTAGCGGGATTAGCTTGTCTGAGTTGATCGGGAAAAGAAATATTGTTCTTGCTTTCTACCCAGCTGATTGGAGTGGCGGTTGCACAACTGAGATGTGTACATTTAGAGATAACTTCGCTGAACTTTCAAAGCTTGATGCGGAGGTTCTCGGGATAAGCGGAGATTATGTCTTTTCGCATCATGAATGGGCAAAGCATTTGAATTTACAATTTAAGCTTTTAAGCGATCATAAACATGAAGTTGCAAAGCTTTATGATTCCTACGATGAGGCTTCTGGATATAACAAGCGAACAATTTTTGTCATAGATAAAAATGGGAAAATAGCTTATATAAATTGGCGCTATAATGTTAGGGACCCAAAACACTTTGAAGAGTTGCAAAAAGTTCTTTCTTCTCTGAAGTAAGTTTTGACAAAGGATAGCAATTATGTAAATTTAAAAGAAGTTGCAACCTGCAAAACTAAAAGAAAAAAGGAGCAACGCCATGAACAACACGGACAAAATCCGTGAAGCAAAGAAGAGGTGGCTGGAAAAAGCTGAAAATTCTTCAATGAAGAGAACCGGGATAAAGTTTACCACGATTAGCGATATAGAAGTTCAGATGCTTTACACCCCTGATGACCTTGAGGGGTTTGATTATATGGAAAAACTTGGTTTTCCGGGTGAATATCCCTACACCCGGGGAATCCATTATAACATGTACCGTGGTAGATTATGGACCATGAGACAATTTGCGGGCTTTGGGACACCCGAGGATACAAATCAAAGATTTAAGTTTCTGCTGAAGCACGGGGAAACGGGTTTAAGTGTTGCTTTTGATCTGCCAACTTTGATGGGGATAGATGCAGATGATCCTATGGCTGAAGGTGAAGTCGGCGTCTGTGGTGTATCTGTGAGTTCGCTTGCAGATATGGAGATCGTTTTTAAAGATATACCCCTTGATCAAGTTTCAACTTCTATGACGATAAACGCTCCAGCTGCGATGATTTGGGCTATGTATCTTGTTACGGCAGAAAAACAGGGCGTTAAATTTAACCAGCTTAGAGGGACAATCCAAAATGATATTTTGAAGGAATACATTGCTCAAAAGGAGTGGATTTATCCACCTGAACCATCAATTAAGTTAATTGTTGACACCATAAGATTTGCCAAGGATTATGTTCCGCAATGGAATCCAATTTCAATAAGTGGTTATCACATTCGTGAAGCTGGGGCGACAGCTGTTCAGGAGCTTGCCTTCACGCTTGCTGATGGTTTTGCATATGTTGAGGCATGTATTAATGCTGGCATGGATGTCGATGAATTTGCTCCAAGGTTGTCTTTCTTCTTTAATTCTCACCTTGACTTTTTTGAAGAAATTGCCAAGTTCAGAGCAGCTCGTAGAATTTGGGCAAGATATATGCGTGAAAGGTACGGAGCAAAAAATCCAAGATCTTGGATGTTGAGATTCCATACTCAAACAGCTGGATGCTCGCTTACAGCGCAGCAGCCAGAAAATAATATCGTTAGGACAGCGTTTGAGGCTCTTGCTGCAGTTCTTGGTGGAACACAAAGCCTGCATACAAACTCAATGGATGAAACTTACGCTCTCCCAACCGAAAAGGCTGCGAAGATAGCTTTGAGGACTCAGCAAATTATAGCTTATGAAATTGGCGTGGCAAATGTGATTGATCCGCTTGGTGGGAGTTATTATATTGAATCGCTGACGAATAAAATTGAAGAGGAAGTGGAAAAGTATTTCCGAAAAATTGAGGCATACTCATCAAATGGTTCAATGCTCGAAGGTGTTATAAAAGGAATTGAAGATGGTTTCTTCCAGCGTGAGATCGCTGAATCAGCTTATAGATATCAACAGGAACTTGACAAAAAGGAGCGAATAATTGTCGGTGTAAATGAATTCGTTGAGGATGAGCCTGTTGAAATTCCAATTTTAAGGATACCGCCAGAAGTAGCGGATAAACAAAAGAAACGGCTTGCGGAGGTAAGAGCGACGAGAAATCAAGCGGAGGTGGAGAGGGCGCTTGCTGAACTTAAAAAAGCTGCTGAAGAGGATCAACCGCTTATGCCAAAGATACTTGATTGTGTGAGGGCTTATTGTACTCTCGGTGAGATGACGGCCACGCTGAAAGAGGTTTGGGGAGTTTATCAAGAACCACTTGTATTTTGATTGTTAAGTTTGTGATTGAAACGCAAGCTGATAGATAAAATCAAACCAAAGAGTGAAAAGGATTTGTTTTTTGATTATGTTAGGCTTGCAAGGATAAAACAATGGTTAAAAAATTTCTTTATCTTTGCTCCGCTTATTTTTTCGCATCATTTGTTAGATCCTGAAAAGGTAAAAATTGAATTTATATCCTTTCTTTCCTTTTCTCTGGTAGCTTCATCAATTTATGTGATAAATGACATTGCCGATAGGGAATCGGACAGGGCTCATCCCGTAAAAAGAAATCGGCCGATTGCTTCTGGTCGTGTTAAGGTATGGCAGGGTTTGCTATTTTCAATTTCGCTTTTTCTCGTTGGTTTCGCTTTAGTTTTGCAACTTCCGTTAAAGGCAAGACTTTTGATTATTCTCTATTTTTTGCTTATGCTTCTTTACTCTTTCAAATTAAAACAAATCGTTCTTCTTGATGTTTTTGTCATAGCGATTGGTTTTATGTTTAGAGTTCTTGTGGGAGCATATGCAATTAATGTGGTCGTTTCAAAATGGCTTTTTATAACAACACTTTTTCTTTCGCTTTTCCTTGCCATTTCAAAAAGAAGAATGGAGCTTTATTTTTCAATCCAAAATCCAAATTCAGGCTTGACTGAGCAAAGGAAAGTTCTCGATGAATACAACATAAAGTTTACTGATCAAATGCTTGGCATAGCTGCAGGTGGTGCGGTTATCTCTTACGCTCTTTACACCATTTCGGAAAGAACAGTTTCACTTTTTAAGACCGAGGCGTTAATATATACAACTGTTTTCGTTCTTTACGGAATTTTCAGATATATGTATTTAATTTACCAAAAGAAAAGCGGGGAAAATCCAACAGATGTGATTTTGGGCGATATAGGCATAATTGCTAACATCTTTCTGTGGCTTATTGCTTGCATAGTCATAATTTATCGTTGGCAGATCTTTAAATTTTTTGGGATAGAATTTTAAAGAAATTAACATTGGTGAAATGAAGGAAAAAATAAGAATCGCATCGGGGCAAGGATTTTGGGGGGATTGGCTTGAAGCCCCAGTCCATCAGGTCACAAAAGGACCTGTTGATTATCTTGTGATGGATTATCTTGCTGAGGTCACAATGTCAATCTTGCAGAAGCAAAAGAAAAAAGATCCAAGCCTTGGTTATGCTCGTGATTTTGTAAACTTGATGGAAAGAATTTTGCCAATAATTGTTGAGAAAAACATTAAGGTTATAACGAACGGCGGAGGTGTTAACCCAATCGCATGTAGAGATGCAATTTTTAAAGTTGCACAAAAGCTTGGGATAAGGGGCTTAAAAATAGGGGTTGTGTTTGGGGATGACATACTTGATAAAATTGACGATTTCATCAAGATGGGCGTTGACTTCAAAAATATGGACACGGGGGAACCAATTGAAAAGATCCGTGACAGAATAACGAGCGCAAATGTTTATTTCGGCGCTTTTCCGGTCGCTGAGGCTTTAAAACAGGGCGCTCAAATTGTAATTACTGGAAGGGTAACTGATACAGGTATTACGCTTGCACCGATGATTTATGAATTCGGGTGGAGCGAAACTGACTATGACAAGCTTGCCAGCGGAATAGTCGCAGGTCATATACTTGAGTGTGGAGCTCAAGCAACCGGTGGTAATTTTTCATATGATTGGCGCTCCGTCCCAGATATGGCTCATATTGGTTTTCCAATCGCCGAGGCTTATCCGAACGGGGAGATCATCATAACGAAACACGAAAACACAGGTGGACTTGTAACCGTTCAAAGCGTCACAGAACAGCTTGTATATGAAATTGGCGACCCGACGAACTACATAACTCCCGAAGTTATTGCTGATTTTACAACGATAAAACTTGAACAGGTAGGGAAAGATAGAGTTAGAGTTTACGGTGTTAAAGGGAAACCACCAACCAAATTTTATAAAGTTTCGATGTCTTATTTCGATGGTTACATGGCTGTTGGAACTTTGACATATTCATGGCCCGATGCTCTTGATAAGGCAAAAAAGGCGGATGAAATAATAAGGGCGAGGTTGAAAGATCTCGGACTTGAGTTTGAAGAGATACATACGGAATTTCTCGGGTATAATTCATGCCATGGTCCCCTTGCGCATAAGATTGAAGAACCAAACGAAGTTGTGTTAAGAATCGCTGTTCGTGGTAAAAGTTTTGAAGCTGTTGATAGATTTGGTCGTGAGGTGCCAGCTTTGATATTGACAGGTCCCCCTGGTGTGACTGGCTTTGGTGGCGGTCGTCCACATCCAAGCGAGGTCATTGCGTATTGGCCAACGCTGATCCCCAAAGAACTTGTTAAACCTGAAATAATTGTCGAGGAAATTTGAAATCAAATAAAAATTTAAAACAATGCAACCCATAAATTTTCGCTATCTTTTTCCAAATTATGGTGGATTGACGCTTCTGTTCATTGATTATATCTATAACTTTAAGAGCGTTAAAGAGTTTTACAACCATGATTTTAACGATTTTGATAATTTGCCCAGTTTAATTGAAACGGTTTTGAAGAATTACAAAAATAGGGGGGAGGTTGTCCAAGTTTTAAAGAGGCAAAACTTCTCTTATGGAAATCATTACGCCACTGAAAATCTTGAACTTCTTTCTCGTGATAACACCCTTGCGGTGGTCACAGGGCAACAAGTTGGATTTCTCTCAGGTCCACTTTACACGATTTATAAGATTATAACGGCGATAAAACTTTCTCACTTTTTGTCCGAAAAATTTCCCGATTATAATTTTGTGCCAGTTTTTTATCTTGAAAGTGAAGATCATGATTTCTTTGAAGCAAACCATGCTAAAATTTTTAATGCAAATAACGAACTAATTAAGGTTGAATTTGTCCCTGCCGATGGGTTTAAGGAAAATTATGGTCCTGTTGGAGAAATCAAATTTGATGACGGGATCGAAAATGTTTTACAAAAACTTAAAGATGAACTTCAAGACAGCGAGTTTAAAGAAGCTGTTTTAAGCCTTGTTAACTCGGCGTATCAAAAAGATATTAGCTTTGTTGAGGCGTTTGCAAGATATGTTGGTGAGCTTTTCAAAAATTTCGGTCTGATCTTTTTAAATCCAAACGATGCTAATTTAAAGAAACTTCTCACACCCGTTTTTGAAAAAGAGATAGATGAGTATCCGAAACTTTCCAATCGAATAATTGATGTAAGCGCTGAACTTGAGAAAAGAAATTATCATGCTCAAGCTAAACCCAGAGCTATTAATTTATTTTTACTTTACAGGGGTGGGCGGTATCCAATTGAACCAGCCGATGAAGAAGGAATGTTCAGATTGAAGGGCGTAAGGTTTAAATTTAGCAAGGGGGAACTTAAACATATACTTGAGACAAATCCGCAGGCGTTGAGCCCCAATGTAATCTTAAGGCCAATATGTCAAGATACGCTTTTACCGACGATTTCTTACATTGCGGGTCCATCTGAAATTGCTTACTTCGCACAACTTAAACCTGCCTACGTTTACTTCGGAGTTCCAATGCCTGTCATTTTCCCAAGGATAAGTGCAACTTTAATTGAATCAAAGGTTAGAAAGGTTTTGGAGAAATACAACATTAATATTCACGAGATTTTTTCCGATTTTCCATCTGTTGCGAAGAAAATTACGGCTGAGAGTTTAGATGTTGACATCGATGGATTTTTCCATACCGTAAGGTCGAGGATTGAATCGCTTCTTGGGGAGATCAAAGATTTCGTTTCTAATATAGAACCATCCCTTGGTGGAGCCGTTGATAACTCGAGCGGTAAAATTCTTTATCACATAAATAGCATTTATGAAAAAACGATAAACATGAATCAAAAACGAAACGAGATTGTAGCAAAACAGATTGAAAAGCTAAAACTTAACTTGCTCCCTGAGGATGAACTCCAAGAAAGAGTTTTAAATATAACCTATTTTCTCAACAAATACGGACCAAGTTTAATAAATAGACTGTTTGATGATCTTGAGATGTTTGAGTTTAATCACCAAGTCGTTTATCTGTGAGGTTTACTTGATTATAATTTTTTGTGGTTCTTTGCCAAGATTTTCAAGTTCAAATTTTGCTGATACTGCAAGCTCGGAATTCGGATATAATTCAAGGAATTTTTGATAGTATTCCTTTGCCTTTTCGTAATTGTGGATTTCATTGGCATGGATGAAACCAAGCATGAAGAGGGCGTTCATCGCTTCCTTCGTGTTTGGATAATTTTGAATGATTTGTTCTAAGAATTTTATCGCTTCTTTGGGCATGCGAAGTTCGCTTAAGTAAATCTGTGAAAGTTTGAAAAGCGCTTCGGCTGATTTTAAATTTTGAGGATATTTTTGGACGAAGTTATTGTAAAGCTCAATTGCTGTTTTTAAGTTCTTCTTTTGATATTCTTTGTCGGCTTTTTCAAGCAGAGATATGTCTTCTTTTTTACTGCAACTTGTTATGAGCAGAAGGACGACTAAAATAAGGTTCTTGATTTTCATCTCTTTGTGCTTTTGTTTTTGATAAAATTTAAACTTGGTGAAGGTAAAAGTCAAATAAAGGCGGGTAGAAAATGAGGCTGAGAAAAATCTCAATTTTATTTTTTTCGTTAATTTTACATTTTCAACTTTTGCTTGGGATTTCTTCATCTCAAAATTTGCTTGATAAATTGAATCATGATGTTAAGATTTTTGCAAATAATTCCGTGAATTATCTATCTTCTCCGTTGAGATTTGATAATAAGGATATCGTTCGTGCATCCATTGTAGGCGTTGGGACAATTTTTCTTTTTGGTTTCGATCATCTTAACAAAGACTTTCAAAAAATTGACAATGCCACATTTAAAACTGCGATGAAGATCGATAATTATTATGGAACTGTATGGATGTGGGGTTTAATAGGGGGAACATTATACTCTTCGGGAATTTTATCGGGGAATGACAAAATCAGAGAAACAGGGCTTATGGTTTTTGAAGCGGGTGCTTTATCTGGGTTTGTTACGACATTTTTAAAAATTGCTTTTGGTAGAGAGAGACCATATGTAAGCGGAGAGAAATTTAAATTTCATCCATTTAGTTTCGGTGGGAATAAATTTTATTCATTGCCGTCAGGACATGCGACCCTAAGCTTTGCTGTTTCAACGGTAATAGCTTCAAAATTTGAAAGTAAATTTATCAGATTTTTAATCTATACCCCAGCCGTTTTGACTGCGCTTGCTCGTGTCTATAACAATCAGCATTGGTTTTCCGATGTTTTCCTTGGCTCTGCTATTGGATATTTTACGGGAGTTTATATTGTTAATGCTCATAAACAACATTAAAGATAGCCTGTTATTAAAACGTCATCCCCGAAGCTTTGAACCGAGATTTCCTTTAAGGTTATTATATCTCGAATTGACTTTATTCCAACATCGCTTATACTTTGGATCCCTTTACCAAGGATCTTTGGAGCGATGAAAACAAAGACCTTATCAGCAAGTTTTTGTTTTATAAACTCAGTGAAAATTTTCCCACCGCCTTCAACAAGAACTGAAGTTATTCCTTTCTGTGCGAGTTTTTCAAGCACATCTTTTAGATCAAGTTTTCTTCTCATTGATTTTGCGGTTAAAACTTCTATCCCAAGTGAATTGAGTTTCTCGATTTTTTCCTTTTTTGCTTTAAGCGAATTTACCGAAGTAAAGACGATGGTTTTATCTGTGAACTTATCCGAGAATACATTTAACTCAAGTGGTAAGCTAAGGGCGGAGTCAAGTATAACTCTGTAGGGATTTCTGCCTTCAACGAGTCTAACAGTGAGATTTGGATTGTCAAGCCTTGCGGTGCGACTGCCTATTAAAACAGCATCGTATTCACTTCTTAATTGATGAACAAAGTGAAGTGATTGTTCACATGTTATCCATTTTGAATTTCCCTCAATATCAGCGATTTTTCCATCTATTGTTTGGGCAATTTTAAGAGCTACAAATGGAATCTTTTGAGTTATATATTTGAAAAATGCTTCGTTTAATTTTTTTGATTCCTCTTCAAAAACTCCAACCTTAACTTCAATCCCCGCTTTCTTAAGCTTTTCAACTCCCTTCCCATTTACGAGCGGATTTGGATCAAGAGTGCCAATTACAACTTTCTTAATTTTTGATTCAATGATCAAGTCAACACAAGGTGGTGTCTTTCCGTAATGGACGCATGGTTCAAGGTTGACATATAAAGTTGCACCTTCAACGCTTTCAGTGGCGTTCTTTATCGCATTTACTTCGGCATGTTCTTCCCCATATTTTGCGTGATACCCTTCACCGATGATTTTGTTGTCTTTGACAATTACGCATCCAACCATTGGATTAGGGCTGACATAACCTTTACCTTTCAACGCAAGTTGAATACATCTCGCAAGGTAAAATTCATCTCGCTTTTCAATTTGAGAAGGCATGGTTACTCTTGTATGATTTTAATTGTTTTAGTAACTGTTTTAATTTTGCTGATAACTGAAATTTTAAGCGTATCAGTTGTGCTTTTTGCGATAAGGTCTACAGATACAGTGCATGGTTATATAACTTGAATGCAAACTTTAGCTTTTTGCCTTCTCGCCATCGGGGTTATTTTAAATTCATTTTTAAGTTCTTTAAGATCGGTTTTGTAAACTTCCCAGCATGGGTCTGGAAGGTAACCATATATTTCAAGTGTGAACTTGTGATTGATTTTTATCGTGTCAATAATTTCGCCAGTTTTATCTTTAATTACGATTTTTTCAATATCTAAAATTTTGTCGTAAATATATTTATCGCCTTGTGCCTCTGTTAAAGCATATCCGATGATTATGCACGATGTAAAGAAAATAATTGCTGTGTTCATATTAAATTTTGTAATTTGAGTAATTTTCTATTGTTTTTACAATTATGTATTCAGCCACTGAGTTTGAGCTGATACATTTTAGTACAACCTGAACGCATCTTGTAGGGTAAAATTCATCTCGTTTTTCAATTTCAATATTAGGTGGCATGTTTACTCTTGTGTGACCTTAATTGTTTTGGTAATTGTTTTATCAACGCCGATAGCTGAAATTCTAAGCGTATCAGCAGTAGTTCTGGCAATGAGTTCAACGGATGCTGAGCATGCGACTACAACCTGGGGGCAAACGCTAGATTTTTTCATTCTTGCCATAGGAGTTATCTTAAATTCATTTTCAAACTCTTGAACATCAATTTTGTAAACTTCCCAACATGGGTTTGGGAGCCAACCATGTATTTCAGTTGTGAACCTATGATTAATTTTTATTGTATCCGTAATTTTACCCGTTTCATCTTTAATTAAGACTTTTTCAACGGAAATCTCGCTGTAAATATATTCATCCTCAGGTGCTTCAAGCAAACTGCATCCAACAATTATAAACGCTATAAATATAATTGCTGTAAACATGTTAAATTTCATAGCTCTTGGCGAATCTTTTATTTAATTAAGTTTAAAAAAGAGAAGTTAAAAAATCAAAAGGTAATTTGATTTTGGGGTTGATTTGGAGGGTGTATCAAGTTCTTGATTCAAAAGTTATGTCCGAAATCCAATTCATTATCAAAACAGTTCCAGAAATTAAAATCCCAGGCAAAATTGGCAACCACCAAGTTGAAATTAAACTTTTTTCTGCTTCGCTTATCATATTCCCCCAGGTTGGAGTTGGCGGTTGAATTCCAAAACCAAGAAAACTCAAAATTGATTCCGTGAGTATGATATCGCCCACCATTAATGGAATATTTATTAGAGCTGGGGCAATGGCGTTGGGAAGGATATGTTTCATCGCTATTCTTAATCCAGGCAAACCAATTGATTCAAGGGCAAGTATAAATTCCATTTCTTTAAGCCTTAGAAATTCAGCTCTTATAAATCGTGCAATTGACATCCAATTTAGCAATGAAAGTATAAGTATGAGCGAGAAAATTGTTTGATTGGGGATGAATGCAACAATAACTAAAATTAAAAATAACTTCGGGAAGGCAAGAAACACATCTGTTGCCCGCATCAAAATTTTATCAATAATTCCACCGAAATACCCTGAAATAGTTCCAACAAAAGTGCCAATCAAAAAAGCAAACAAAGATGAAAGAATTCCAATTATCAGTGAAAACTTGCCCCCATAAATTGTTCTGCTGAGAACATCTCTTCCAAGGTTATCTGTGCCGAAGATAAACAAAAGCGTCTTGATCTTTTTAAGTTTCTTAATCTCAATCTTTCCAGATGAAAATTTTTGATCATAGTATATAAAGCCATCGTAAATTCTATAGTTGAGAACGAATATTTTTTCTCCGCTTTCAAATGTTAATTCATATGCTTTTGAAAAAGGGGGCAGGTTTGAAAGGTTTTGCTTATCAGGTGAGGCGATTGGATCAAATGGAATTATTATATCGGCGAAAGATAGGTACAAAATAATTGAAATTGCAATCGCAAGTATTTTTCTTTGTGTTTTCATTTCAACCTTATTCTTGGATCAAAAATTGAATATAAAATATCTGAAATTAGATTTCCCAAGATTACGATAAATGAAACAAATAGTGTTATCCCAACGGTCAAAGGATAATCTCTTTGAAGGATGGAATCAACTGTTGATTTACCAATTCCCGGGATTGAGAAGATTTCCTCAATCACAATTGAGCCTGCGAAGAAAATTGGAAGATAAAGCCCAAAAAGGGTTATGACTGGTAGAAGAGCGTTAGGTAAAATATGTCTGTAAAAAATTGTTTTCTGGTCAAGACCTTTTGCTATAGCTGTTTTTATGTATGTTTGGGATAAAACTTTCAGCATTGTATTTCTTGTGAATCTTGCAATTGCTGCCATTGGTGGGGTTCCCAATGTTAAAGCTGGTAGAAATATATGTCTGAGAAGATCAAAAATTTTTTCGAAAAAATTCAACTCGTTAAAATTGAAAGAGTGAAGTCCCGACGGCGGAAATAATCTAAATGTGTAACTAAACAGAAGAATTAAAATTATCCCAAGCCAAAATGATGGAATTGAATATAAAACGAGAAGTGATGATGTGGTGATGCGGTCAATTAATTTGCCACGGTTGCGAGCAGATTGAATCCCAATTAAAATTCCTACCCCAAAGCTAAAAACTAAAGCTGGAATTCCTATCGTCAAAGTTGAGCTTAAAGATTCCATAATGCAATTTATGACAGGCTTGCGATAGATGAACGAGAAGCCGAGATTTCCAGTGATGATTTCTTTAAGCCAGTTTAAAAATTGAATGGGAATGGGCGCATCAAGTCCATAAGCAGATTTTATCCTTTGGATCATCTCTTCGGATAATCTGGGGTTAAGATAAATATCCGAGAAAGATACAGATGGTAAAATTCTTAACAGTAAAAAAACGACAATAGCAATTCCGAATGATAAAAATATGGAATTTATAAGCCGTTTTAAAATGAAACCCATGGGTCTCTGTTATTTTAATTCCCACTCGTGTAGGTTATAGAGAAAACTTATGCTGTTCATTCGCACTGTTTTTAAATCTATCCGCTTGCTTATACCATTTATTCGCACTGGCTCATAGAGAAAGGTATAAGGCTGATCATCGTAGATTATCTCTTGAACCTTATCCCATAATATCTTTGCTTGTGAAAGATTGTTCAAAACCGCAGCTGAATCGTTCAATTTATCGAAGTATGGATTTGAATATGATACAATATTATGCCCTGTTTTTATCGCCTCGGAGTGGAATAGGGTTGCCAAGTCTGGTTTTGTAGCAACTCTCCATCCTGAAAGAACCGCATCAAAGTTTCTGTTTAGTATATGACGCATAAATGTGTTGAATTCGAAAACTTGAATTTCCATTTTTATGCCAAGTTTTAATAAATCATTTTGGATGGCAGTTGCAACCTCCTTCCTCGTTAGATTTTCTGCATTTGTTATCAGTGTAAATTTAAAGTCGACTTTCTTGTTATTTATTTTTTTGTCAAGTATTCCATCGCCATCGCTGTCTTTCCAACCTGCTTCGGATAAAAGTTTTTTGGCTTTTTCGGGGTTATATGGATATGGTTTTAATTTTTCATTGTGAGCCCAAAAAATTGATGGAAATGGTGAAGTTGACCGAACTGCATTTCCCCTCAATATAACTTTAATTATTTCGTCAACATTTATACCATAAGATAGCGCCTGTCGAACTCTTTTATCAGCGAAAATCTGATTTCTTTGATTCCATCCGATATATTCATAGGCAAGGAAGGGATATTTTATGAATTTAACATTTGGATTGTTTTCGTATTTTTCTGCAACTGCTGGGGGGATCGACGGTAAAACATCAATTTCACCATTTAAGAATTGAAGAAGCAAATTTGATTCATTTGGAACTATTTTAACAAAAATTCTTGGAATTTTGGGATAATTTTTGTCAAAGTAATTTTCGTTTTTTATAAGCTCAATTACTTGTCCTCTTTCCCAACGGGCGACTTTGTATGGTCCATTTGTAACTGGCTTTTCATCAAAATAACCATTTCTTCTCCATTCAGAAAAAGGAACTTTTTCATAAATATGTCTTGGAATTATCCAAACATCGTTTATATCAGTCAGTTGATATGGGTAGACATAGCGATATTTAACGATCAAAGTTGTTTCATTCAACGCTTTTACAAATTCGATGTTTCTAATTATGTCTTCGGCGTTCAACCACGCAACTTCAGGTGATGTTGCCACTTTAAAGCTAAATTCAACATCATAAGCGGTTGTCTTGACCCCGTCGGTCCAGTAAACATCGTTTCGAAGATAAAATGTTATTTGTGTTGAGTCCTTCGACCATTCCCAACGCTTTGCAAGAAGTGGGGTAAATGTCTTGTAATCCTCTTGTTCGGTCGCGAGGCGCAAATATACTCTATCAAGCAAGTCTTGTGTGAAAAGTGAAGTGCTAAGATAAGGGTTGAATGAGTCAATATCAATCGTACTTCCTATTATTATGTAATTTTTCTCAATTTCCTTTGTGCAACTTGCAAGGGTAATTAGTGTGATCAATGATAAAAAGAACAGAAGATGATTAATCCGCATTTAATTTATCTTTTTATTATTCAAAGTCATGTTCAAAATATCTTGTTATTCTTTCAATCGGGATATCGTCGGTTTTTATAGTTGACGCTTTTTGCCTTAAAATGGTTTCAAGATTCTTGTTAAATTCTTTTGCGGAATCATATCCGTAATGTTTTAAAAGATGATTAAGCGCTATAACCTCTGCAATTACAGTGATGTTTTTCCCTGGGAAAATGGGGAGTTTAATGAGGGGGATTTCAACGCCAAGTATTGAAATATGTTCTTCATCAAGCCCTGTTCGTGTGTATTCTTCCTTAGGATCCCAGTCAAGGAGCTCAACAACGACTTCAACCCTTTTTTGGTAACGGATCGCCCTTATCCCAAACATATTTTTCACATCGATTATGCCAAGTCCTCTTATTTCCATAAAATGTTTGGTCACCGAATTGCAAGTCCCAATTAAAATGTTTTCACCTTTTTTCGTTATGAGGACTACATCATCTGCGACGAGTCTATGTCCTCTTTCAACGAGATCAAGCGCTATTTCGCTTTTTCCAATTCCAGAGCGACCTACAAAGAGAAGGCCTATGCCGTAGACATCAACGAGGTCGCCGTGAACGACGGTTTGAGGGGCGAATTGGTCATCCAGAAAATCGCTGATGAAGTAAACAAGTTTCGTTGTCTCAAGAGGCGTTTGAAAAACCGCTACCTGTTTTTCTGTGAAAAGATCGAGCAAGTTGTCTGGTAAGAGATTATCATTAGTTATGACGACGCAAGGAATTTCAAACTGTAAAATGTTTTTGATCGATTTGATTCTCTCCTCAGGTGATAAACTTTGAAGATATTTTATTTCTGTATTTCCAAACACTTGAATTCGATTGTATGTAAATAGCTCGACATAACCAGCAAGCGCAAGCCCAGGGCGATGGATGTTTTTATCTGTGATTTTTCTATCAAAACCAACCTCACCATTAAGTGATTTAAGTTTAAATAGTTCTTTCCCCGATTCGTAAAAGAAACCAACAGTTATATGCGTCTTTTGGATTTCTTTGAATTCCTTATTGAACATTTTTCTATCTGTGTGATTTTAGTTTATCCTTGAACTTTATGAGTTGTTTTTCAACCTTTGTTAAAGATTTATCAAAAGCTTTGAGTATGTCTTGGTCGGTAGCCTTTGCCGTAAGTTTATGCTCGTAGACCTTAACCATTATCCCAACTTCTTTTAAATGGTTGTGCTTTGTGTCCTGCCTAAGTATTACCTCGACATCGATAATTCCATTGAAGAATTTATCAAGTCGCGTTACCTCTTTTTCAATATAATTTTTGATTTGTTCTGTCATTTCAACATGATGGCCCGTAATTCTAACTGCCATAAGAGTTCCAAGTTAATTTTTGTTTTCATAAGTAAATATAACAATTAACCTTTGATTTATCAATTTCTCCATTGGATTTTCTCAATATCCTTTCCATTTGACCTAAAAACGCCAGCCCCTTCTTCGTCGGTTCTGTGAATTTTTGTGCCAATTAATTTATATCTTCTCAAAACTATATCAGATGGATGATTATATTTGTTATACTTTCCAACCGAAATTACAGCCCATTCTGGTTTTACTTTTAAAACAAACGCAGGTGAGCTACTTGTCTCGCTTCCATGATGTCCAACCTTTATCCAGTCGCTTTTTAAAAATGTATCATAAATTTTTATCATCGACTCCTCCGCCTCCTTTTCTGCGTCCCCTGTAAAAAGAAATGATTTATCACGGTATTGGATTTTTATTACGACCGATGAATTATTCACATCATGTCCCGCTCCGTATCTATCTTCTTTATCAAAATTTCTGATAAATGGCTCTATCGGATGAAGAACATAAATTCTTGTTTGCTCTGTTATTTCAATTCTATTGCCTGCCCTTGCTGTCATGTGAGTTATTCCTTTGCTTTGGATGATCTCGATATATTTTTTGTAAATTGAAGAATTGTAATCCATACCATTGTCAATTACAGCTCCGACATCAAATTTTTCAAGGATGTATGGAATTCCACCAATGTGATCGTTGTGCGGGTGTGTTACAAGTATTGCATCAATTTTTTTAACTCCTTTTTTCTTTAAGAATGGTTCAATTATTCTTTGTCCAGGGTCAAAATTGAAGGTTTTATTTCCGCCGTCAATTAAAAGATTTTTCCCATCGGGAAATTGAACAAAGATGGCATCGCCTTGACCAATATCTAAAACTGTGATCTCAAGGTTTGAATTTTCAGGTATAAACTTATCTGTTAAGGTTGAGATAACACCGTTCGGGGCAAAGTAAATATAAATGTTCGCCAGGATTAGAAATGCAAAAATTATTCTTTTCATGGTGCTTTGAAATTTTATTGTCAGTAAGAAAATGAAAAAGCAGATAAGTAAAAAAAGATAAATCGTCAATGTTTCATCTACTTCAATATAAGCGAATGGAAATTGAGCAAAAAATTTCGCAATGGCAAGGGTTAACTTCAAAACTAACCAAAGACTGTTAGCAAATATCTGGGCAACGAAATTTGATAGAGGGTAAAATAAAAGCACCGCGAAACCAAGTGGTACAGCAAGTCCAACGAGAGGGACAATGAAAACATTTGCAACGATTGAGATAATGGAAATTTTGTTGAAGTATGAAATTGTAAAGGGCAATGTTAAAATTTGTGCACTCATCGAGACCACAAGTAGTGTCGCAACCGGAAGGATGTATTTTCGAGCGACGAACGGAAAAGCTTTGGAAAGGAATTTGAAGATTTTGGGATAGAAATAAACAAGCGAGGCAACCGCTGAAAATGAAAGTTGAAAACCGGGATGAAAAATTTGTTTTGAATCAAAAAGTAAAATTATGATTGCTGAAAAACCAAGAAGATTAAAGATGTCAACCCTTCTTTCAATTGCCATTCCAACCAAGACGATTGAAGCCATCAAAGTTGCTCTCACAACCGACGGTGGTAAGCCAACGGTAAAAGCATAAAAAATTAGACCGAATATGGTCAAAAGAACTCTGAATGTAAGGCTGACCCTTAGAAAACCTGTTAAGGCGAAAAACATTGAAGTTATTATGCCGACATGTAACCCTGAAACAGCAAGGATGTGATATGTTCCAGTGTTAATAAAGTATTGCTGAACATCTTTTGAAATTTCACCCCTATAGCCGAGAACTAAACCTTTAACAAAAGATGCTTCTTCAAGGGGTAGAAGTTTATCAAAAACTTGTAAACCGTAACTTCTAACTGTAAATGTGATTCTTTGAAGGAATTCAAGAGGGCTGAGAATGTCAAAATTAAATCTTTGCGTGATTTTGATATGGCTGAACATATAGGAAAGCAAAACTGCGTCAATGTCGTTTATCTTCAAATATTTTGCGAAATCAAATTCCTCGGGATTTCTTGATTTTATCGGCTCTTTTAAAATCCCTATAATTTGTATCTCATCTCCATATCCAATTTTGGGTAAACTATCAAACGGCGATTTCCCTTTTCTTATGGAAACAAACACATCGCCTGAAACATCAATCACCTTGTTCTGTTTGAAAACTTTGCTTGCAGAGATGACTAAATTTGTTCTATCATTTTTAACTTCAGGTAGCGAGATGAGTTTACCTTGAATTTTTACAATCGCTGTGTCGTTTGTGAAATTAACTATTGAATCTTTAGGTTGAAATTTGGTATCAGATGTATATTTCAAGGCGCCGACGATTAAGACGAGCGAATAAATTGGGAGAAATTTTAGTAATTCAATTTTTAAAAGTGTGAAGATAAAATAAACGGTGAACAAAAGTAGAGATAGTAGCGCAAGAGTCTCAAACTTGAAGTCAAAGAAATACTGGGCTAAGATTCCGAAAGTTAGAGCGAGCGAAAATTTTAAAGCTGGTTTATTTCTCACACAGTTATTGAAATTCCTGTGTTGAAGATTTTATCGGCTGGTTTTGCGGGTATAAATTTTCCCGTTGGTTTTCCGTTATCCCCAATTTCTGGCACTATCCTTGGTTTGTTATCATAGTTAAGGTTGAAGTTTAGATTTATAGCGAGTCGAGTTGTAACTTTTAAGCTTAGGTATGTCTGCGAATTTATGCGATAATTTTTTAACTCTTGGAAATCGATAAAAAAGTTCGAGTTGGTACCAAGTTTTACATTTTTGTTTAAGAATATTTCGAACTCAGGTTTTAAAATGGCAAAGAAAATTTCATCATCCGAACTTCCCTTGACGACTAAATTATCTTTTGAGTAATCAACTCCAAGCCCAATGCTTAGTTTAAGTGTATCAACATTGTGAAAAAAATTGTAACCTGCACCAAGTTGTGCATTTCTTCTTGACCAATATCCGCGGAATTTATTCCCTGACAAACCTCCTGAAATGAAAAGATAACCCCTTCTTTTATCAGAGGTGAACCAGTCAAGCCGTGTTGAGATTGACCAATTGTTTGTCGTTTCAATTCTTGGACCGTTTCCATAACGCGATGTCCCATAAGCTAAGTTTGATTTCGCATACCAGGTAAATCTTTCAAATGGCTTTTTAACATTTGTATCAAATGTCAAAATTCTTGTGTCAGAGTTTCCAGCTGTGAGCGTAAATCCAAGTGTGGTTTGAAGTTGAAGGGGTTGAGGTTTCGGTTTAACAATAAGTTCAGGTTCATCTTTTGAAAAAAGCGTCGTTGTGAAAATGATGATAAAAAATAAAAATTTAACATGCATTTTTTAACCTGCTTTGATTTTTAAATTTCTTCAATCCTTGCGTGGCTAAAGGTTTGAGCAACACTTTTTAGAAATCTTTCAACGCCCTTCTGACTTCTGCTTCACTCATTCCAAGATAGTGACCTATTTCGTGAAGCACAACTTCTTTTATCTTATTTCGTAATTCACTTTCCGTTTTGCAAATTCTTTCAATATTTGCTTTGAAGATAAAAATTCGATCAGGAGTTGTAGGATACATACCGTAGCTTGTCCCTCTTTTTGAAAGAGGTATACCAGTGTAAAGTCCGAGAAGATTATGTTTGCTCGTTTTTGCTCTTTTTAACTCTTCAGCGTCAGGGTAATCTTGTACAATGAATACAACATTGTCAAGTTTTTGTTTTATCTCGTCTGGGAGATTTTCAATTGTTTCTTCGATTATTTTCTCAAATTCCTCAGGAGTCATAGTTTAAATATCCTTGGCAGATAAGTTTTGCGCTTCCCTCAAGGTAGATAAATTTGGGTTTTTGGGTGTCCCATCCGACTGTTAAAATTTCACCGCTTGAAGTTTTCACCTTGACGGGAATTTTTATATTTCTTTTTTCCACTGAGGCGATGACGCTTGCCACGGAGCCAGTTCCGCATGCGAGCGTTTCTCCTTCAACACCACGCTCGTACGTTCTCATTCTGATCGTGTCTTCGGCGATAATTGAAACAAAATTTACATTTGTTCCATGCCTGAATCGGGGATGGAAGCGAAGTTTCTTGCCGAGGTTATTTATGTTGATTTTTTCAATGTTTTTTATTCCGTTTTCATCTGTGAAAACTACAAGATGTGGTGCGCCGGAGTTGATGAAATGAGCTTTGAAAAATTTTTTATCGAGTTTGAGTTTTAAATTAAATTCTCTTTTGCGAGGGTTTGGCAAGTACAATCGAACTTTTGCATCGTCAATTATCTCAGCGAAGTATAATTTTTTGTTCGCTTCAAATTTCATTTTTTCTTTCGCTATGCCTAACATATATGCAAGTTTTGCAACACATCTTCCGCCGTTTCCGCACATTCCGCCAAAGCTTCCGTCGGAGTTGTAGTAAACCATTTTGAAGTCAGCGGTTTCGCTTTTTTCAATTAGAATTATTCCATCTGCGCCCACACCAAAGTGTCTGTCGCAAACCCATCTGGCAAGCTCAACTGGATTTTTTATTTTTCCATCGCGATTGTCAAACATTATGAAGTCGTTTCCCGCGCCGGTCATTTTGAAGAACTCGATTCTCATTCAAAAATTGGCAATTTGTTTTGTTGCTTGTGAATTGAATTTAAAAAATCCCCAAAATTTTCACAATTTTGAACTTTACTTAAAAAAGCGTTATATTTTTCAAGCGAAATTAAGTTCTTTTGGGCACGTGGCGGAATTGGTAGACGCGCTGGACTTAGGATCCAGTG
>FPIC01032034.1_pt1 | contig 21577 bp, 20 predicted proteins | sample 1504481 | NCBI WGS metagenome assembly FPIC01 (sample SAMEA4475357, study PRJEB15587) | soil metagenome | biome: Soil; feature: Field | place: India | collected 2015-03-11 | depth 0 m
AGGGTTTAAAAGAGCAAATCTCGGTAAAGCTGTAGCAAAAGAGCTACGTACTGATGCCAATGTACCATGTGTATTGTACGGAGGCAAAGAGCAAGTACATTTCACGGCACCAATGATCCTTTTCAGGGATCTTGTATATACTCCAGATGCGTACTTTGTAGACCTTAACATTGAAGGTGATACTTACAGAGGCATTCTTCAGGACATCCAGTTTCACCCGGTAAGTGAAACTATCCTTCATGCTGACTTTCTTGAGTTAAAAGAAGACAGACTTATTAAAATGGACATTCCTGTACGTACTGAAGGCGTAGCTCCTGGTGTACTTAAAGGTGGTAAGCTTGTAGTTAAGCAAAGAAAACTTAAAGTTAAAGCTCTTCCTGCTGATATGCCTGAGGAAATCGTTGTAAATATTGACAACCTTGACCTTGGTAAAACCATTAAAGTAGGTGAAGTTAAAACTGAAAACTATACTTTCCTTAATGCTCCTAACATCCCTGTTGTGGCTGTTGATATCCCAAGAGCACTAAGAGGAAAGAAAAACCAGGACGAGAAATAGTCTGTTGGTTTTTTAACACAGAATCCTGCTTTGTATCTTCAAAGCAGGATTTTTAATTTTATACCCCTTCCATGATAAACCTTTACAGAGCAAAAGCTTATAAAGGTATATTTCTGACTGATAAAACGTTTACACACAGATGAAATATCTGATCGCAGGCCTAGGTAACATCGGGCCCCAATATGAACTGACCCGCCATAACATTGGCTTCCTGGTGCTTGACCAGTTGGCAGATAAACAAGGTGTTAGCTTTTCCTCATCGCGCCTGGCTTTTACAGCCGATTTTAAGCACAAGGGCAGGCATATCCACTTAATAAAGCCTACCACGTTTATGAACCTGAGTGGCAAAGCCATTAATTACTGGTTAAAAGAATTAAAAATACCAACAGAGAACCTGCTGGTAATTACAGATGACCTGGCCCTACCCTATGGCAAGCTACGCTTAAAAGGCAAGGGCTCTAACGGAGGCCACAATGGCCTGGGCAATATACAGGAAGTATTAGGCACCACCGACTATGCAAGGCTGCGCTTTGGCGTAGGCAGCGACTTTAACAAGGGCAAGCAGGTAGATTATGTATTGAGCAATTTTAACCCCGATGAAATGGCCGGCCTTACCCTACATACAGATAAAGCCTGCGAAATGGTACTCTCTTTCTGCACCCAGGGTATAGAACGCACCATGAACCTCTTTAATTAAAAGAGGTTTTAAAAAGAATAAAACTTGCGGGATAAAATATGCTCTTCTACTTCGGGATGAACAAGGTACCGGATGGAGCGGTGCTCTTTGATGCTACGCCTTATAAATGTGGCAGAAATATCCATTAAGGGAGCTTCTACAACTTTTACACGGGGGTGGCTTTTTAAATCCGAGCTTGCAGTGCCAGGGCGTGGATATACATAGAGCTGAAAGTGCTCTAATATCTGCTCCCAGTTTTTCCAACGTGGGAAGCTTACCAGGTTGTCTTCACCGATGATGAGTACAAACTCATGCTGGGGGTGCTTTTCCTGTAAGTAAGTAAGGGTATCGATAGTGTAGCTGGGCCGTGGCATATTGAATTCCACGTTGCTGGCCATAAGGTTAAAATTATCAGCAACAGCTATCTCAACCATTTCCAGCCTATCAAACTCATGCAGCAGCCCTGCAGATTTTTTGTGGGGGTTTTGGGGGGAAACTACAAACCACACCTTACTGAGGTCTGTAGTTTCTACCATGGTATTGGCAATGATCAGGTGCCCAATATGAATGGGATTAAACGATCCGAAGAATAAACCTATTTTCATGCCTGGCTACCATCACAATTAGTTAATACGACCAGTGCTTAAGAACCTGTCAACAAGCTCCTGGGCTTTTACCAGGGTGCTTTCCAGATCCTCATTAACCAGGGTTACATCAAATTGGTCTTCAAAACTCATTTCAAATTTTACTTTAAACAAGCGTCTTGAAATGCTTTCTTCAGTATCGGTTGCACGTGTGCGAAGCCGTTTTTCCAGTTCTGCCTCTGAGGGTACTTTAACAAACACAGCTAAGGCTCTATCGCCATAAAATTCTTTAAGGCTAAGGCCGCCTTTTACATCTACATCAGAAATAACATGTTTCCCAGTATCCCAGATGCGCTGTATTTCACTTTTAAGGGTGCCATAAAAAGCACCTTCATACACTTGCTCCCATTCAACAAACTCATCTTTATCGATGCGTCTCTTAAACTCTTCGGGAGTTAGAAAATAATAATCTTTGCCATTTTCTTCGTTACGGCCACGCTTGTCGCGTGTGCAGGCCGAAATTGAGAAGCCCAAATTAGGGTTGGTAGCCAGAAGATGTTTTACTATTGTGGTTTTGCCGGACCCTGAAGGTGCCGAAAATATGATTATTTTACCTTCGTGCATTAACTAAACTGTTGTTGCTTTTATTTTTTCTTTAATAGCATTAATAAGTTCGCTAGGTACACATTTTTTCTCAACCTTCAATAACAAAACGTCTTTAATCGACTTTTCAAGGCTATATTTTCTGTAACAAGGCATGCATTCCTGAATGTGACTCTGAAAAAACGCATCATCCTCCGGGCCCGCCTGTCCATCTATTATTAACTGCAGCGTTTCAATGCAACGTGGATCATTGCACTTTTCAGTACCTGAATTACCCTGCTTAGGTGTATCATTCAGTTGGTTTGTCGTAGGAGTAGCCATTGCTATAAAATTAAAGTTTTAAGGTTAAGGATTAATAAAATCAGTTATCAGATTCATGACCATAAAATAAAAAAAAGGGCGTATTAGTTCACCACAGTCTTACAAAGAGACTTAATTTTTTTATGGTATGCGTAAAAACTTAGTTGTAGCCCATTGTACGGGCATATTCTCTGAGCTTATCTTTAAGCAGGTTTCTGGCCCTGTGTAGCCTGGAGCGAACCGTACCGATCGGAATATTGAGGATTTTTGCCATTTCTTCATAGGTAAATCCTTCCAGGTCGCACAGCACGATTACGGTACGGAAATCTACAGCCAGGGTATTTAAAGCAGTTGCTATCTCATCACCCAGCATATCCTGTACCGTTTCGCTGCGCAAATCGGTCGTGATGGTTTCATCGAAATCATCAGAGTTGTAATACGTTTCAATCTCCTGGTAATCTACCTTTGCAGGTTCTTTGCTCTTCTTCCTGAAATCATTTATAAAACTGTTTTTCAGGATCCTGAAAAGCCATGCCTTTGCATTGGTACCTTGCTCATAAGAGTCAAAGAACCGGTATGCCTTCATATATGTCTCCTGCACAAGATCATTGGCATCATCTTCATCAAGCGTAAGCCTGTAGCCAAAGTTATAGAGGGCGTCTATGTAGGGCATAAACTCCTTCTCAAACTGCGCATCTCTTTCCTGCTTGGATGACAAATTAGTGTTTTCTACGTCCATCAATTGTAAATATTAAAGAGTGCTTAGTAAAGCTTTTCCTGCAACCCTACACATTTGGGTTGCTAAAACCAGCCAGCAAATTAATGTGCTTGCCCCCTCAGTAGCACTTAAACCACACTCAAATTAAACAGAATACTAAGCAATCTATTATTTTAGAGTTACTTTTGTACCAAGCTTAAACGAGCCTGTGTACCTTTGGGCATTTGCACATCAACATGACGGGCATTAGTTCATTTAAAAACGGAAACCCGTACATTTTGTTAATATTAAATGTAAAGCCGCTTGGCTATACACCTTAAATAAAACAGGGTTTCTGCTTCCATGCATGCCCACTCAAGCCAAACCACACTGATAACCAAATACTTAAACACAGGCACTTTTGTACTAAATACTTAACCTTTATAGCACTACTGCTTTCCATATTCATTAATAATGTCAGTATTTAAAAAAAGCTAGTGAGCATCATCCCAACTTATGAAACCATTACCAATAAGCGCTGTACTTATTACACTTAACGAAGAGCAGGTTATTGAGCCAACCCTGCAGGCTTTGCATTGGTGTGATGAGATTGTAGTAGTAGACTCTGGCAGCACAGACAATACCGTTGCAATTTGCCAGGCCTATGGATGCAAAGTGATATACAATGAATTTAAAGGGTATGGGCTACAAAAGAAGTTTGCGGTAAACTGTGCTGCACATAACTGGGTATTTGTGATAGATGCCGATGAGGTAGTACCCCAAGCACTGCATTTAGAAATTGAAGGTGCAATGCAGGCTTTGGCACAAACAGGTTATAGCGGTTTTAGGCTGCCCCGGGCCAACTACTTTATGGGCCATGTATTACGCTACGGAGGGGAGCACAATAAGCTACATTTACGCCTTTTTGATAAGAGAGCAGGTAATTTTAATGAAGATATTGTACACGAGAAGGCAGAAGTTAAAGGCAGTATTGGCACATTAAAAAACCGGTTACTCCATTACAGCTACAGGGATATTACAGATTATTTTAACAAATTTAACAAGTATACTACAGCCGGAGCACAGCAATTAAACCAACGAGGTAAAAAAGCCTCCCAGGCATATATTATTATTCGTTTTCCATTTACCTTTTTGCAGCTATACTTATTTAAAGGCTTATTTATGGATGGGTTTCCGGGTTTTATCTGGGCCTTATTTTCATCGGTATATCCTGTGGCTAAATATGTAAAGCTTTATGAAATGCAACACCAGGCAAACAAGCCGGTAACCCACCATGCCAACAACCAGGTACAACAAACTTAAAGCAGCAACAAGCATATGAAATCTGTCTTTATAGAAATGAAAAAGCTTAAAACCCTGCACAGTGGATTAGGGCAATATTGCCTCCACCTTGGCAGAGCATTAAGCAAGCAAGCTAGCCCCGACCTGGATTATACGTTTTATGTACCTGCTCCCTGCCAGGGCGTTTTTGGGTCAGCACATCATTATAAAGCCAGCTCAGAACTGCACAAGCTGCTTCCTGTTAGCCTTAAGCCTTATGCCATCTGGCATTGTACTCACCAGGAAGCTCTTTTACCCAGCCTGCCTGCAAGTAAAGTAATACTTACTATCCATGACCTTAACTTTCTGGAACGCGACATTAGTGCTTTAAAGAAAAAACGCTACCTAAGCCTGGTGCAGAACAGAGTAGACCGGGCAGCAGCCATTACGGTAATATCAGAGTATACAGCATCTGTTGTAAAAGAACATCTCCGGCTGCCTGCAGTGCCCTTTAAATTAATTTACAACGGTACCAATATGGAAGCTTTTCCAGATGCGATACGGCCGCCATTTTTAGCGCAGGGAGAGTTTCTGTTCAGCATAGGCATTATTGGGCCCAAGAAGAATTTTGGGGTGCTGTTGCCTCTGCTTAAAGCCAGGCCCGGTTTAAAGCTTGTGCTGGCAGGCATTAATACGCACTCTTATGCACAACAGATCAGGCAAGAAGCTATACAGCTTGGTGTGGAAGACCAGCTTATTATGCCCGGCCCTGTAGATGATGCCACACGCTATTGGTTATATAAGAACTGCCTTGCTTTTGTATTCCCTTCCTTATCAGAAGGCTTTGGCTTACCTGCCGTAGAAGCCATGAGCCTGGGCAAGCCCGTGTTTTTATCGTACCGCACCAGCCTGCCCGAAATAGGTGGCCCGGAAGCTTATTACTGGCATAATTTTACACCTGCCTACATGATCGATGTTTTTGAGAAAGGAATGCAGGAGTTTACCTTGCAGGGCACAGCCAAAGAAGAAAGGTTAAAGCAATGGGCCAGCCGGTTTTCCTGGCAAAAAGCTGCCCAAAGTTATATAGAGCTTTACCGTAGCCTTTAGGCTAAACAACTCCTGATGCATAAAAGGCTTTAAAGAACCAGCCTTTGTAACACTAATTAATTTACCTGCGCTTGTACAACCGGAACTCCTGCGTATTGCTGCTAACAGGAATATACTTTTTATCTGCCCCTGCCGGCAAACTACTCTCCTCGCCAATGGTAATATAATAGGCATGTCCATTCAGTGTATCCAGGCTTACATTGCCCATCCGGTAAAGGTAGGCATGTAGCGATAGCTGGTCCCAAACCTTAGGGCATGCGGTTAATACACGTTCTTCTTTAACCGTTTCTATAATAGTTGCAGTTTCTTTGATCAGTGCCTCGTCTCTTGAGTATACACCTGCCTGAGTAATATACACAGCTATGCCTATGGCAGCACACCAGGCCAGCCCTGTAACATAACGTAATGCCTTAACTCCAGCAGAGGCTTGCTTTACAGCATTTATTTTTGGCGCTAACAGTGGCAGAATAAATGCACCTAAAGCTATGGCAAAAAGTGGAAAGGTAGTATTTATATAAAACCCGATTTGTTTTAAGCTCACCATAATTGGCAGCACACCTGAAAGTGCCACCAACCCAAAAAAAAGAAATAACGGGTAATGCTCATTTAATTTTACGCGTTGCTTCCAGAATATAATTACCATAAGCACACATATGCCTATGGCTGGCAGCAACTCTTCTATCATTCTTCTGATAATAAAAAAACGGCTTTCTACATTCTGCCCTTTGCGCATACTGCCTATTATCTGAAAATCGATATAGCTTACTATACTATGCTGGGCAGCAGGCCATAAGAGCATTAACAGTAAAACAGGGCCCAGGGCCGCTATGGCTAACACCCCCGTTTCGGCACACATGTTTATAAAGCGCTTCTTCCGATTTACTGCCCAGTACCAAAGCGGTAGCGAAAGCGGGTATAAGCCCGTTGGACCTTTGGTTAGCAAGGCCAGCGTGATCATGAACCCGCTTATGCATAGAAAGCCAATTTGCTGTTGCTTTGTATATTTTATGAAAAACAACACCGATAGTAGTATAAATACTACCATTGTATTTTCAAGAATGTTATTTACAAGCCCCCATAATGCCTGCGGAATTATTATCCACAGCAATAAAGGCAGCCAGCCTTGTTTAGCTGACAATCCGGCTTCTCTCCAGATTAATACTACCAGGTAGCCTGCTACCAAATGTGTACATAAAGCATAGATACGCTCTGTATACTTGGAGTCGCCCAGGACATTAAAGAACAAGCCTTGCAGTGCAAAAGCCAGCGGCGGGTGGGCATGAAAAGTGGGTGAGTAAGTATCTGTTAGATGAGGATACCAGAATGAGCCAATGCCATTGGCTAAATTCCTGGAAATAACCGCATACCACAGGCCATCTACAAACATGCCATCTGCAAGAAGCCACGGGAGCGAAAACAGCAGGAACAGGGCTATTACAAGCAGGTAAAGTGTAATACTAAGGCGATCTTTCATTGCTGGAAAAACAAGATTGCTGCTACGTTTTGAAACACAGGAAAACAATATTGGTTAGGCTTTAGGAGGTTTGCAGGGCATTTAATTTTTTATACAAACCATCTTCGTTTTCCAGCAGGGTATAATGTGTACCGCGCTCCTCAATCCTGCCACTCTGCAACACCACAATTTCATCGGCATGCTGTATAGTACTTAAGCGGTGTGCAATAATAAGCGAAGTGCGGTTTTTCATGAGATTGGAAAGCGCCTCCTGTACAAGTTTTTCTGACTCGGTATCGAGCGCAGAAGTAGCCTCATCCAGAATAAGTATAGGAGGATTTTTGAAAATAGCCCGGGCGATGCTCAGGCGCTGCCGTTGCCCCCCGGATAGCTTTGTACCTCTGTCTCCAATAATGGTATCATAGCCTTTTTCGGTTTGCATAATAAAGTCATGAGCATTGGCCACCTTTGCGGCCTGTATCACTTCTTCCATGCTTGCATTCTCTTTCCCGAAAGCAATATTGTTAAAAATAGTATCATTAAACAGGATAGACTCCTGGGTAACGATCCCGATTTTATCCCTGATCGAGTCTATATCATATTCGCGCAGGTCTGTACCATCTATTAAAATCTGCCCGCCGGTAGGGTCATAAAAGCGGGGAATAAGATCGGCTATGGTAGATTTACCTCCGCCCGACTGACCCACCAGAGCAACTGAGCTACCTTTGGGTATAGTTAGGTCAATGCCATGCAGCACCTGGGTACTTTCATAAGCAAACGATACGTTGCGAAGCTCTATCTGGTGATCAAAACCATTTAGCACCCTGGCATTGGCTTTATTGGTAACCTGAGGCGGGGTATCTACAATCTGCATAATACGCTCGCCTGCAGCCAGCCCTCTTTGGATATTACTGAAAGAAGTTGATATAGCTTTAGCAGGGCGCATTACCTGCGATACCAGTATGATATAGGTAATAAACTCCTCGCCCGAAAGATCTGACTGATTATTTAACACCAGCGAACCACCATACAAAAGAATACCCGTTACCATTAGCACACCTGTAAACTCCGAAAATGGCGAGGCCAGCTCACGCTTAAAAGCCATACTGCGAATAATCCGTGAGTAGGTGCTATTTTCCTGTGCAAACTTGTTTTTGATGTACCCCGATGCATTAAAGCCCTTAATAATGCGCATGCCACCCAATGTTTCATCAATAATGCTAATAAGCATACCCAATGAACTCTGGCCGGCATGTGCGCTACGCTTTAGCTTTTTAACCAGGGTAGAGATAATAAAACCAGATATCGGCACATAAAGCAGCATAAAGAGCGTAAGCTCGAAGCTCATTTTCATCATCAAGGCAAAATAGCCGATCAAGGCTACGGGCTCTCTGAAAATTACGGTAAGGGTATTGGCTACCGACACTTCAACTTCCTGTACATCTGTAGTAATGCGGGACAATAAATCGCCCTTGCGCTCATTGGAAAAATACCCCAGGTGCAGGCCTACCATCTTATCGAAAATATCCTGCCGCAGCTTACGCACAGTATGGGAGCGCAAATGCTCCTCAACCCGGATGGCTAAGTAACGGAACACGTTGGCTAAAAATACCGATGTAGCTATAATGCCACATACATACCAAAGTGTACCCTCAGGCCCATGCTGGTTTAAGATTGAATCAAAATAGTAGTAGAATACAGATTTAAAATAATCTAAGCTAAAGTTAAACGCAGGCAAATGCGGTACAGTAGCAATAGTTTGCTGCCCTTGCTTGAATATAATATTGAGAAGTGGTATAAGCAGCGCAAAATTAAGCAGGCCAAACACTATGCTCAGGAGTGAGAAAACTGCATAGGGAAGTACAAATTTCCCAAATGGCCGTGCATAAGAAAGTAAACGAAGGTATGTATTCATTAAGCTAAAAGTCCGGGCATAAATTGTGCACCGGGCACTGCTGCAAATTTAGTATTAAAAAAGGACAATGGAGAAAGAAAGCTAACAAAAGCCAACCTGTACTATACCCTAATACTCATAATTTTATGTAATTTTACAGTTCAACATTTGCAAATCAGAAGCCAGAACCCTGGCTTTTTGAATAGTATTGAGGCATGTGCTACGACTTTATTATTATTGGTGGCGGTTTTTTTGGATGCCGGCTGGCACTAACCCTGCAACAGCAAAGCGGTAGCAAGGTACTGTTGCTCGAAAAAGGCCCCGACTTAATGAAACGCGCCTCTTATCACAACCAGGCGCGTGTGCACAACGGCTATCATTACCCCAGGAGCCTGGTAACAGCCCTGCGTTCGCGTATTAACTTCCCGAGGTTTAATGATGAGTACAGCGATTGTATAAGCAGCAGCTTTAACAAGTATTATGCTGTGGCTGGCTTAAACTCAAAAGTAACTGCACAACAATTCAGGCTATTTTTTGAACGCATACAGGCCCCTGTCAGGAAAGCGCCCGATGCTATAAAAAAGCTTTTTAATAAAGACTTGGTTGAAGATGTTTTTGAAGTTCAGGAGTATGCCTTTGATGCTGACCTGCTTCGGAAAAAAGTATGGCAATCGCTGAAAAGTAGTTCTGTAAGTGTACAGTGTAACACCAATGCTTTACAAGTAAAAGCCGCACCTGGCAACAAATTGCAGGTATTGACCCAAACCCTGCAAGGCCAGGAAGAAGTACATACAGCCCGTTGGGTATTTAATTGCACGTATGCCAATATCAATACCTTGCTACAGGCTTCTGGCCTGCAGAAAATCCATTTAAAACAGGAGCTTACCGAAATGGCTCTTGTAGAAATGCCTGCTGCTTTAAAAAATATTGGTGTAACGATAATGTGTGGCCCCTTTTTCTCTGTAATGCCTTTTCCATCCAGAGGCTTACATACACTGAGCCATGTACGCTATACCCCCCATCATTATTGGTACGATCGCGAAAGCCAACATGATAACGATACGCATTTTGCACATCATGAGCGTAAGTCTAACTTTGTACCGATGTTAATGGACGCCCAACGGTATATGCCTGCCTTAAAAGAATGCACTTACATAGACTCTTTGTGGGAGCTAAAAACAGTATTGCCAGCCAGTGAGTCTGATGACTCCCGGCCTATCCTGTTTAAACAGGATGAACAACTTCCGAACCTGTATAGCATAATGGGCGGGAAAATTGACAATATTTACGATATGGAAGACGAAGTACAGGAACTTAAGCTGGAGGCAAGGAATGAGTAAGAATACCACAAGCTTTATATCCATTATTACTCCCCTGCACAACCAGGCTCATTTGCTGGAGGCCTATATGCAGGAAGTATATCCTGTAATGGCAGAGCACTACCTGCATTACGAAATTATACTGGTAGATGATGGCTCAACAGACAGCACCCGGAGCAAAGCAGATGCAATATTGCAGCAGTACCACTGCATCCGTTATATCCGCTTGTCGCGCTCTTTTAACACAGAAACCGCAATATCGGCAGGCTTGGATGTAGCTATTGGCGATGTGGTAGTGATTATGCGCCCGTTAGTAGACCCTGCCGCCCTGATTCCTGCTTTTGTGAACCAGGTGCGTAAAACTGGAGGAGTGGTATTTGGACTCCAGACCAACCAGGATACAAAAGGTTTCCGCTACCGCTGGGGGAAAAAACTGTTTCATACACTCTCGTGCCATATGTTTGAGTTTCCCCCTCCTCCTGCCAATGCTACTATATACACTGCTTTATCGCGCCAAGCTCTAAATGCCATATTGGCGATTAAGGATAAAGCCCGCTATGTGCGTGTATTTAGTGCGCTAATAGGCTTTCCACACGATTTTATAGAATATGCAAGCATGCACCCCGAAGCCGGGGTGCCTCAGCAAGGTTTGCTCCGCTCGGTACGAAGTGGTATTGATATTCTTGTAATGAACTCTACCAAGCCGCTGCGGTATGCCAGCTATGTAGGCCTGGTAGCCAGCCTGCTTAATGTGCTCTACATTGTGTATGTATTTTTTGTAAACCTGTTTAAACGTAATGTAGCCGAAGGCTGGACTACCCTGTCCCTGCAAAACTCTCTTATGTTCCTGTTTTTGTTTGTTATACTAAGTGTGCTTATTGAGTATATTGACAGGATGCTTACCGAAACCAAAAGCAGGCCTTCTTATTATATTGCTGAGGAGCGTACCAGTTCTGTAATGATCCTGGATAGCCACCGCAGAAACATTGTAATAGAATCTGAATAACCACCCTTAGCCCCTTGATTATTAGACATAGCAGTACACTGCCACGACAAGGCTTTTTATGACAGATACATTTTATACCGTTAACAATACCCAATGGCAAGTACCTCGCTTTACTGCTGAGCAGCTTAAGCCCAAAGCAAGTACTTATGCCATTTGCATTCCTATTATTAATGAGGGAGAGCGCATTCGCACACAATTAAAAAAGATGCGCTACCTCACAGCACAAGCCGATATTATTATTGCAGACGGTGGCAGTACCGATGGCTCTTTGGATAGAGACTTTCTTAAGGAAATGAACGTAACTACCCTCCTTACCAAAAAAGGCAGTGGTAAATTGAGTGCCCAGATGCGTATGGCTATGGCATACTGCCTGCAGGAGGGTTATAAAGGCACTATATTTCTGGATGGCAACAACAAGGATGATGCTTCAGCTATACCTAACTTTATTCAAAAGCTGGAAGATGGCTTTGATCATGTACAAGGCTCACGCTATATACCGGGAGGGGTTGCAGTTAACACGCCTGTACTAAGGCACTGGGGGCTTAAAGTGCTGCATGCTCCTCTTATTTCTCTTTCATCTGGTTTTAAGTATACCGATACTACCAATGGCTTTAGAGGGTATAGCGCCAGGTTCCTGGCAGATCCCAGGGTTAATCCATTCAGGGATGTGTTTCCGGAGTATGAACTGCATTATTACCTTGCCATACGCGCACCCCGGCTTGGCTACCGTACTATAGAAATTCCTGTAACAAGGGCTTATCCTAAAGGCAAGGTACCCAGCAAAATATCGCCTTTTAAAGGCTACATCAAAATACTAAAAACTCTTTTCAAAGCTGCTTTGCAGGTTTACAATCCTAAATAAAATGAAAAACGCTTTAATTGGCTATACTGGCTTTGTAGGTAGCAACCTGCATGAGCAGTTGTCTTTCCAGGATGTTTATAACTCTGCCAACATAGAAGATATAAAAGGCAAATCGTATGATACAATTTACTGCGCTGGCGTATCTGCAAAAAAATGGCTGGCCAACCAACAACCTGAGCAAGACTGGGCTGCCATTGAGAAACTAATTGACTGTATAAACAATGCACAGGCGCGCCATTTTGTACTCATTTCTACGGTAGATGTGTACCCTACTCCTATTGATGTTAATGAAGATACCCCTATCAGTACAGAAAACCTGCATGCTTATGGCCTAAACCGCTTAAAGCTGGAGCGCTTTGTTCAGGAACGTTTTAAGCATACCATAATCCGTTTGCCAGGTTTGTTTGGAAATGGCCTTAAAAAGAACGTGATATATGACTTTATTCACAATAACTGCCTGGACATGATCCACCAGGGGGGCAGCTTTCAATTTTACAACCTCGATTACCTGGCTGCAGATATTGAAAAAGCCATTGAAAGCAACATTCAGCTTATAAACTTTGCAACCGCTCCTGTATCTGTAACTGACCTTACTGAGCAGGTTTTTAAAAACAATTTTACAAACGATAAACCAGCTCCAGCCCCCCGCTACGATTTTAAAAGTAAATGGGCCGATTTATGGGGCAACCAGGATTACCTCTATACCCGTGGCGAAGTACTGGCCGACATCAAACAGTTTGTTCAATCATATCCCGTTATTTAATTATTACTGATGCAGCTTTGTATATCGACTATTGCCTGGCGCCCTGATGAAGACGAGCAAGTGGCTCAACTTTTATATGCGAAAGGAATAAAAGCCATAGAAGTAGCACCAGGCAAAATAGGCCCTGACCCTTCTACACTTTCTGAAGCAGAAATTAAACAGTACCGAATGTTCTGGGAAGACAGGGGCATATCACTGGTGGCCATGCAATCTTTACTTTTCGGAACCCAGGGACTGGCCCTTTTTGAAAGTAAGGAGCAGCGCGAAGCCATGTTCAATTACCTCTCGAAAATAATTAAGCTGGCCTCGGGCTTAGGTGTTAGCTCCCTTGTATTTGGCTCGCCCAAAAATCGTATCAAAGGCTCTCTTTCTCAGCAAGAAGCTGAAGCAATTGCAATACCTTTTTTTAAAGAGATTGGCCAGGTAGCTTACAACCATGGCACAACCTTTTTGCTGGAAGCTAACCCTGCGGTATATGGATGCGACTTTATCAATACTACCAGCCAGGCCACAACCCTGGCGCAAAAAGTAGATCACCCTGGTTTTAGCTTTCATGTAGATAGCTCTACCCTATCTATGGAGAACGAGGATCTTTCTGTATTATCGGGCGCAGGAAGCCATATAAAGCACTTCCACGCCAGCGAACCCAACCTGGCAAGCATAGCAGACGGAAGCCTGGTAAACCATAACGCTATTGCAAAGCAGCTTTGTGCTGTTAATTATAAAGGATATGTATCTATTGAAATGCGCGATACCCGCAGCCCCGAAAGTAACTACCAGGCCATTGAAACATCAATTGATCAATTTAAAACGCTGTATACCTGTGTATAATTAACGATGGGCTTAACAGAAAAAGAGGCGTTATCATTTATATGTGATAACGCCTCTTTTTCTGTTAAATATCTTTTTACCTATGCAGATGTAACGCTGTTGTTGGCTCTGTTCTTGGCCGCTTTTACCAAATCGAGCAACAACCCTACTCCTGCTGCCAGTGCAAAGCCAATAAAAAGACCACCTACCACAAAAGAACTAAGCGGCAGGTTACTTGCATTAAGGCGCACAGCCATACCATCCAGCACTTGTATATTTTCCATAATATTAAGCTGAGCTTTAATATCCAGTTCGTCTTTATATAAAGTAATACCTTCTCTGTATACATTAACCGGATCTACAGGCTGGCCATAAAAAAAGCCAGAGCCGCTTCTACTGGTTGGCACAAGGCTTTGAGCCACTACCATTTTTAAGCTATCCAGTTGAGAAATTTCGCCATTCAACTTGGCTGCAAGTGCCACTAAAGCTGTTTCTCTTTCTTTTCTCTTGCGCAGGGCATATTGGTTATGCTCCAGGAAATAAACAATACCCCGCTCAAGGGTATCTACTACGGTATTTCTAAGCACTACAGCTTCAACACGAAATGGAGTAGCCAGGGGAATTGTATCCGCACTGGAAGCAGGCTTGAATAATTCTTTGTACTTAAATTCCACAACCTGCCTTGCAGCATCTTCATCAATGTTAAGACGCCTTGAAAGCTCTGCGGTATTTCCATCACTGGCAATCTCGTTAAGGCTGGTAATAAGCTCTTTACATAAATCATTTTTGAGCTCCTTAGAAATAACCGTCATACCGGAGCGGTATTGCCTGGGACTAAGAAAATGCGGTAAACAACCAATTACAACACCGGCGAGAATTAACACAGATGATAGAAGAGGGCGCTTTGGTAACAAAAAAACAGCGTACACAAACTTCCGATAAAGTGACCGAAAAGCAGAACCTATTTTAGATAATACATATCCCAGGTCTATTTCGTCTCCTCTATATTCTTTAGAAGACTTGCTATCGTGCTGATTCATAGTAAACTACAAAGATTTTGATTAACAAAGCTACGCAAAAGATCTAATACCGCAAATGATAACTTTATAATTAAAGATTCCTTAACTTACATTCTTTTTAATTCGCATACGGCTCACCTATCTTGCATAGCAGCAGGTATTCATATAATATACCTATATTTGCATGACCCAGGCTTTATCTGTGTAATTATTAGGCAGTTGCCCTGAAATTGAAGTGATACTGATCTATTATGCAACCAATTTCCCGGAGAATAAATATATTTGATAACTTCATCATTATATTATTATTTTTATTTTTCCCTTTCACTTATGCGCTTACCTTTAAGCTCGGGTTTCCTTTAAAGGTTTCTGAAATAGCTCTGTTCATTACCCTGGCTTTTATTGCTCTAAGGCTAAAGTTCAAAATCTCTATCCTCAGAACAGCTGAGTTTAATGTTATTCTGGTGTTTATGCTGCTGGCTCTTTTATCGCTGACAGTAAATTTATTCTGGACGTATGAGTACAACTTATCGGTACAGTACACACGATTTGGCGTAAAACCCGATAGTATTTTAAAATTCTTTTATATTGTATTAGCCTTTATCGTATTTATTGTTGCTGCAAACGCCTTTTCCATAAACCCACACAGGTATACACGCTATTGGATTATAGGTGCCATTATAGCCAGTATATATGCCTGGTATCTTGCTATATTCAGCTTATTAAAACTTCCTATCGTATTTTTGCCGGGTATGGATGAGGTGCCTCAAACCATAAAACTACCTATTGGTGAGTATATCCGGACTGGCACCTTTAAAGAGGGCAACTACATGGGTATGTTCCTCTTACTATCTGGCGCAATTGCTTTTTATACAAAACGGATCAAAACCGGCTTCTTTTTTTATGCCACTATTTTAACTACCGCCTCTACGGTAGGTTTTATTACCTTTACTACTTTTATTATCCTGTACTATTCAAGCATATTGTTTACCCGCAGAAACCTGATAAAATTTTTCATGTTTTTGCCTTTTTTAATAATAGTGCTCACGCTGGCCTTACAAAATGAAAATATTTACCGGTTTACCGTGGCCAAAATTACAGGCGATACTTCTGTAGACAGGGGCATAGATTACTCTAAAAATGATAGGCTTAATTCTATTAAAGTAGCTTTTCAAGCTGCCTTTGCCAACCCGGCTTTGGGTGTAGGGCCGTCAAACTATAGCCTGCACTACAGCTACTTTAACCTGGATAAAGATTTTGATCACCAGTTTAAAATGATACCCAACAATGTATATGCAGAAATTGCTTCAGAGCTTGGTATGCCTGCGTTGTTTCTCTTCCTGGTATTTGGCTACTTTCTGATAAAAAGAAGTAATCGTTTCCCAGACAAAACCCTTCGTAACGGGGTCATTTTATCCTTCGTCTATTTATTTACCTTTCCTACCTTTACCCTGTTGTTTGTATGGGCATTCTGGGGGCTTGTAGTTTCTCTGCCAAATCATTATGAAGATTTTCATTAATGCCCGTTTTTTAACACAGCCTATTACCGGGGTGCAGCGCTATGCTATTGAAATGAGCAGGCACTTGCGCTCCATGCTGCCCGATGCTGTTTTTATATGTCCACCCCATATTATCCAAACAGATGTAGCAAAAGAGCTGAATGCCGTACCTATAGGCAGGCTCAATAGCCACCTGTGGGAGCAAATAGATTTACCCCTTTACCTTAAGCGGCACAAAAAAGCCTTTCTGGTAAACCTGTGTAATACAGGGCCACTACTTTACAATAACCAGGTAGTAACCATACATGACCTTGCTTTCATGGTAAACCCGACCTGGTTCTCCAGGTCTTTCAGAACCTTGTATACTTTTCTAATACCCCGCCTGGCCCGTAGAAGCAAGCATATAATAACAGTAAGCGAGCATTCAAAAAATGACATTAGCCGTATGCTCTCCATACCTGCCGGTAAAATAAGTGTACTAAAAGGCTCTTATGCTCCCTGCTTTACAAGCACAGCCAGTGCAATTGATATAACCAGGGAGCAGCCATATATTTTAGCCGTATCTTCACTGGATCCTCGCAAAAACTTTAAAAGCCTGGTAGCTGCCTTTAACAGCCTGCAAACCCAAGGTGTACGCTTACTAATTGCCGGTTCGCAAAATAAAGTGTTTGCAGACCCTACCCTTAAGCAACTGATTGAGCAAAACCCCGCCACTACGTTTAGTGGTTATGTAAGCGACCAGGAGTTGGCTGACTTGTACCGCAATGCCCTGTTCTTTGTGTATCCATCGTTGTATGAAGGCTTTGGACTTCCTCCTTTAGAAGCCATGGCCTGCGGCTGCCCGGTAATTGCCTCCAATAGCACCAGCCTACCAGAAATCTGTGGCCCGGCCAGTCATTATATTGACCCTAATGATGTACACAATATAGCCGAGGGTATGCGGTTATTATTAAATGATGCCGCATACAGAAGTACCTTATCGGCCAAAGGAACTGAATGGATAAAAAACTACAGCTGGAAAAGATCTGCTGAGCAGCTTACAAGCATTATTTTACAGGCAACAGGCTACAAACATACTTTGCAGCCAGATAAAGCTGTTGCTTCGCCTGGTATAGGCACTGCAAGCAAGCTGGCACAAAATCACTTAAATTAAACCTTGCTTTAGTAATACTACGTAATGCATTACCGGGCAAACCTCTTTAGTAGTTAGTATATGAAAATAGCAATTGTACAGGATGATTTAATGAGACGCGGAGGAGCCGAGCAGGTGGTAAGATGCCTCCATATGGCTTTTCCGGAAGCGCCCATTTTTACTCTATGCTATCAGCCCCAGCTTACCTACCCATATTTTAAAGATTGTGATGTTCGCACCTCATGGTTTCAGTCGGTGGTGTCAACTGAAAAAGCTATGAAAATGCTTTTTTTCCCGATTGGGTTGGTAGCCATGCAGCAGTTAGATGTTACAGGCTACGATGTAGTGCTGATGTCTTCTACGTATTGTGCCAAATATGTAAAAGTATCTGCCCATACAATAGTTATTAATTACTGCCATAACCCTTTTCGTTTGTTATGGCACCCCGAATCTTATGCAGAATACCTGCACTCCAAAGGCTTGAAAAAACTGGCCATACAAGGGGTAATTAAGGCAATGCGGTATTACGATTACAAAACTGCCCAGCGCACCAATTACTTTATTACCAACACAGAAGACTCTGCAGAGCGAATACGCAAAGCCTATCGCCATAGCAAGCAGATAGCTGTAATTAAGCCGCCCGTAAACTGCAGCAACTTTTATGTATCCAAGCAAGTGGGCAATTATTACCTGATCGTTGCCAGGCTGGAATACTATAAAAAGGTAGATTTAGCAATAGATGCTTTTAATGAACTGGGTTACCCTTTGATAATAGTAGGCAGAGGCCCCAAAGAAGCTGAGTTAAAAAAGAGAGCCAAAAGCAATATTACCTTTAAAAGTGGCTTAAGCAACGAAGAAATTGCCAGGCTCTATGCAGAATGTAAAGCTTTTGTATTTCCACAGCATGAAGACTATGGCATAACGCCCCTTGAAGCCAATGCCTCCGGAAGGCCCGTAATAGCCTATGGCCAGGGCGGTGTATTAGCCACCATGATTCCCTATAGAAATGATGCTTCGCAGGCTACAGCCCTATTCTTTGAACAACAAACCAAAGAAAGCCTTAAAGAAGCCATTGGCCAATTTGAGCAACTTACCTTTTCGCCTGCATTTATCCGCGCACATGCCGAGCAGTTTGATGAGTTATTGTTTATAGAAAAGATAAAACAGTATGTACGTGAAAAATACGCCTCATACAAGTCTTTACCCGAAACACAAGACTCTGTCCTTGTTTCCGCCTAAAGCCAGCTTACACGGATGGATATTTACTATTGCGGCAAGTGCTGTAGTAGTAAGTTTGCCTTTTTCCATTTTAACCAATAGCTTCTTTATTATATTGCTAACCCTCAACTGGCTGGCAGAAGGAGAATGGCGTAAAAAATGGCTGGCTGCCAGAACAAACCCGGTACTACTGGCTAGCATAAGCCTGTACTTGCTCTATGCAGCAGGACTTTTATATAGCAGTAATATAAGCCAGGGTACATTTATCCTGGAAAAGAAGCTAGCGCTCCTGGTTTTACCGATAGTATTGTTTACACAAGTACACACAGGCCCTTTGAGTAAACGCATAATGCTCCTTATGTTTATAGGCGCTTGCCTATCATTTGTAGTTTATTATGCATTTCAGCTGCTGTTTGTACACTTTGACCAGGTTAAAGCCATTCAGGCGGAAGGGTTATCCACACGGGTAGCCATCTTTAACATTTTTAATATACACCCAACTTATGCAAGCACCTATTTAATATTTGCTGCCATAGCCTCTTTATTTCTGATGTTTGATAGTGAGTATGCACTGTATACCCCCAAACGTTACTGGCTTTTATTAGCCCTGCCAGTTTTAGCATGTGCTGTATTTGTTCTTGCTGCCAGGGGGCCTTTGCTTATTGCTGTTTTCATTGCCGTGGGCTTTCTTATCAAAAAAACTTACCTCCACCGTTATTTCCTGGCTTTTTGCCTGGCTGGCCTGTTACTTATAAGTACCTCTGCTGTTATTGTATGGAAAGGCTCTAAAGCTACCAGGGATCGGTTTATGGAACTTAGCACACCAGCCAATTACGAAATACCCCGTACCGGTGGCCCTTTTAACTCTACAAACACTCGTGTAGCCTTGCTTCATGCCTCAGGCAGCTTGCTGCAACAGTATTGGCTTACCGGTACCGGCACAGGCGACCTCCAGAAAAAGCTGGATGCTTATTACCTGGAAAATGATTTTCATATAATGCTCTCTGACGATCATTATAATACTCATAACCAATATATTGAAACATGGCTAACTTTGGGCATCGCTGGGTTGGTGTGTTTTTTATATTTTATATTTATTATTTCAAAAAACGCATTACTTTCCAGAGATTCTCTCGTATTATCATTAATCTTGTTTCTGGCTATTAATTCAATGTCTGAAGCAGTGCTGGAAACACAAAAAGGAATTGTTTTTTACGTGTGGTTTTTATGCTTTTTAACTAGGCCTATAAAAAAATAATAACAATTAAGTACCATAAAAACACAACTAGAAAGCATTTTCTGTCTTTAAACAAGATAAAAGTACACTTCATTTAGTATTCATTAATTAAAAAGTAAATTAGCGCAAATTTTTAACTGATTAGACTTTGGCTACAAGGTATTCTAAATTTACTAGATCCATATATTTATTTGGTGATATATGCCTCTTAAATATATCATTTTTTCTAGCTTATCTGTACCGGTTCAGCACTACAGAGTTTGATGAGCAACCCTACTACATTATCCTGATCTTATACTTTAATTTAAGCTGGGTAGCCAGTGCATTTTTTCTGAGAGTATATGACAGTGACCGTGTAGCTGAGAAGAGAATATCCTTAAAAAAAACCATACAGGTACTGCTTCTACATTGCCTGCTGGTAGCTGCCTTTATTTTTTTCAGAAAAGGATATTATTACTCCAGGGAGCAAATGCTCTTTACTTACTCTATACTGTCTGTATCGATTATCCTATGGAGGCTGGCTACTATCAACTTTTTCAAGATATGGCGCAAAAAAGGCCACAACTATAGCAGGGTTGTAATTGTAGGAGCCGGGGAGATTGCACAGGATTTAAGAAGCTTCTTTTTTAACAACCCCCAATATGGCTATAGGTTTATAGGCTTTTTTGATGACAAAGCCCCAGTAGAAGGCGATGTTAAAGGCAGAATCAAAGATATTAAGCAGTTTGCCTTAATACATGATGTGGATGAGATCTACTGCTCTATGAACAGTATTGATAACGAGCGTGTAAATGACCTCATTAACTTTGCTGAAAACAACATGATCCGGGTCAAGATTATTCCGGATTTCAGGGGCATTAGCTTCAAAAAAATTAACCTTACGCTGTATGACCGCTTTCCGGTACTTACTTTCAGGGAAATTCCCCTGGATGACCTCCTGAACCAGTTTACAAAAAGAGCATTTGATATTTTGTTTTCGCTTTTTGTAATTGTTTTTGTACTCACCTGGATGATTCCTCTTATAGGCCTTATCATTAAGCTGGATTCTAAAGGGCCTGTATTTTTCAGGCAAATGCGGGCGGGCAAAAATGGAAAAGTATTCTGGTGCTATAAGTTCAGGAGCATGTATACACATTACGATTCTGAGTTTAAACAAGCCACCCGGGGAGATCAGCGTATTACCCGGATAGGACACATCCTCAGAAAAACAAACCTGGACGAGTTTCCACAGTTTGTAAATGTTTTGTTCGGTCAAATGTCTGTGGTAGGTCCAAGGCCTCACCCCTTCTCGCTTAACGAGAGCTATAAGGATGTGGTAAACCGTTATATGGACAGGCACCTGGTAAAACCGGGTGTAACCGGCCTGGCCCAGGTAAAGGGCTACCGTGGCGAAACGGCTACTCCACAACACATGCGTAACCGTGTACGGGTAGATATGTTTTACATAGAAAACTGGACCTTTCGCCTGGATCTTAAGATTATTACCATGACTATTATAAGCATGCTCCGGGGAGACCGAAATGCTTACTAAAAAAGCTTACTAAAAAAAGAAGACCTGGCT
>FPIC01095446.1_pt1 | contig 21395 bp, 18 predicted proteins | sample 1504481 | NCBI WGS metagenome assembly FPIC01 (sample SAMEA4475357, study PRJEB15587) | soil metagenome | biome: Soil; feature: Field | place: India | collected 2015-03-11 | depth 0 m
GGGAAATACTTTTTAACTTTTTCAATTTTTAAGATAGTCATTTGTTGGTCACTCCTGTTAAATTTTCTGATTTACTTTCCGAATAAAGATGACACTTAACTGCTCGGTTGTCCATTTTAATTTCCATTGGTTCAACGTGTTCACATATATCCATTTTATACTTACATCTTGGATGGAATGGACAACCAGAAGGTATTTCGAAAGAATTTGGTACAAAGCCCGGTATGTACGGAAGAAGCCTACCTTTCTTGGCATCTTTTATTTTTGACTCTAGTAACCCTTGGGTATATGGATGAAGCGGATCCTTGAATATTTGATATACAGATGAACGTTCTACGATTTTTCCGGCGTACATAACGATTACTCTATCGGCGATTTCGGCAACCACGCCAAGGTCATGGGTTATAAATATCGTTGAAGTATTAAATTCTTCCTTTAATTCGTTTAATATATTTAAAACTTGAGCTTGAATCGTGACATCGAGAGCTGTTGTTGGCTCATCAGCGATAACAATCTCTGGACTTGTTAATAGGGCTAAGGTTATCATGACCCTTTGAAGCATTCCACCACTCATTTGGTGTGGATACTCATTAAAGCGTTTCTCGGCTTCTGGAATGTGAACGCGTCTGAGAAAATTGATTGCAAGGTCACGAGCTTGAGCTTTTGATACGCTTAAGTGTTTTATAGCTACTTCTGTCAATTGGTAACCTATTGTATAAAGCGGGTCAAAAGATGCCATAGGTTCCTGAAATATCATAGCAATTTTTTTGCCACGTATTTTTTCAATTTCTTTTGTTTTCAAAATTTCAATACCATGAAATTTGATACTTCCATCTATAATTGCAGGTGGTGATTTTATAAGTCCCATAATTGTTTGGGCTGTAACACTCTTTCCACAGCCAGATTCTCCAACAATTGCCAACGTCTCGTGAGAATTTACGTTGAATGAAATATCATCAACAGCTTTGACAAGCCCATCGGGTGTTGGAAAGTAAACTTTCAAATTAGAGACTGTAAGAATTTCCTCCATTATATTACACACCTCTCAATTTCTTTTCTAAGTTATTGCTTTAAACTTTTTCTACTGTTCTGTAAGGATCTATAGCGTCTCTTAGCGCGTCGCCCACGAAATTAAACCCAAGAACGGATATCATTATGAATGCACCCGGAATTATAAGCCACGGATGGATAGCTATTTCAGTAAGAGATTGCGCGTCTTTTAAGAGTAATCCCCAACTTGTCATTGGCTCTTTTATTCCAAGCCCAAGAAAACTGATAGTACTTTCACCAAGTATCATACCTGGTATAGAGAGTGTGGAAACAACTATTAAATAGCTTGAAAGATTTGGTATTATGTGTTTTGTAATTATCTTAAAATCTTTTACACCACTTACCTTTGCGGCCGTGATAAATTCTTTCTCTTTCAAGCTAAGTGTCATGCCACGTACAACTCTTGCAACACCCATCCAACCGATAAGTGACAGAACAATCACTATTCCAAAATAAACCCAAGTACTTGGCCAGTTTGGAGGTAATATAACGGATAGAGCGAGCCATAGAGGAATTCTTGGGAAAGAGCGCAATATTTCAATGAATCTTTGTATCAGTATATCAATCCATCCACCGTAATATCCGGAGATAGCTCCAACTATAGCCCCGATTATAACACTTATCGCAGTTCCAATTAAACAAGCCGAAAGAGATACCTTACCACCAATTAAGACTCTTGAAAAGACATCTCTACCGAATTTATCCCCACCAAAAATAAGTAGCATGTTTTCTTGAGGGTCGGCGTCTATGCCAAATAGATGTATATTAGATTTCAAACCGAAAAAAGAATATTCTTCCCCACGGACAAAAAATTTTATCTTGTAAATCTTTGATTTATCTTCCGTGTAATTCAACAAAAATGTCACAGGATCGCGTTCTTTTTTTATTCCATATATAAACGGTCCAACGAATTTACCTTCATGAAAGAAGTGTAGCTTTGTTGGGGGAGCGTAAACAAACTTCGAATGTGTTGATTTGTAACTATATGGTGCGATGAAATCACTAAAGATGGTGATTATATAGAGAATAATTACAACCCATAAACCGAAAACTCCGAGCTTGTGTTTTTTGAATTGTGATACAACTCTTTTTGAAATCATAACGAATGCCTCCTAATTTCTAAGGTTCCTCCTAACTTATTCGTATTCTTGGATCGAGGAAAGCAAGGGCTATATCTGCTAATAGATTACCTATTTGAGTAATCAATGCTATAAACATCAAAAAAGACATGACAAGATATTGATCGTGATTTAACAGTGCATTGTAGAAAAACGGACCTATTGTTGGCAAATTTAAAACTATTGAAGCTATAATCGTGCCACTGAAGACATTTGGAAGTTCCATGCCAGCTATACTGACTAAAGGATTAATAGCATTTTTTATTGCGTGCCTTCTTACAACTCTTTCATCGAGTCCACGTGCTCTTAAAGCTGTAACAAAAGGTGCTCCGGCAACATCTAAAAGATTTGCCCTCATAACTCTGAATAATCCACCAACACCACTTACCCCAATAACAATTAGTGGTATCCAAAGATGTTTTAATAAATCTATGAATTTTGCCATAGACCATGGTGCGCCAATAAAATCAGGTGAGAAAAGTCCGCCAACAGCTGTGTACCCTGCGTTAAGTGCGAGATATATTAAAAGTAAAGCGAGGAAAAATTCAGGTATAGAAATACTTACAAACGCAATAACTGTAAACGTATAATCAAGGAAACTATATGGGTTAAATGCAGAAAAAATTCCGAGTGGTATAGCAATAAACCATTGCAGTGCAATTGTCAGAAGTGAAATTCCAACAGTCCAACCTAATCTTTCCCAGATAAGTTCAAAAACAGGTCTTTGATAAGAGAAGCTGTACCCAAAATCAGCCTTAGTTAAAATGTTTTTTATCCACATAAAATACCTGTAATATGCCGGTTTGTCTAGTGCAAGCTCTCTTTTAATTGCTTCTATTTGTTCTGGTGATATTCTTGGATTTTCAAGGTACTGTGAAAGAAAGTCACCGGGCTGGAGCTCTGTGATAATAAAACATATGATAGATATAATAAACATTGTTGGAATCATTATAAGTAGTCTTCTTATAATAAAGTTTGTCATACTGTTCATACGTACTTTCCCCCAGTAAGTTAACAATTTTATCAATTCTTAGAATCTTTAGAAAAGGTGAGAGGGACAACCTCTCACCCGATGTAATATCTTTTATTTCTTTACTTTCTGAAAGTTGTCCAAACTGTAAATGTCGGTAATCCCTCACTGCTTTGAACGACGTTTCCAATTGATTTATGCACACCGAAGAAATTCATTTGCCTTGCAACGAATATAACGGGTAAGTACTTGTAGTAAAGTTCTTGCCATTCATCGTATAGTGCTTTTCTCTTCTTTGGGTTCATTTCTATTTGAGCTTTTTCGAATATTTCCCAAATTCTCTTTTCCCAGTCAAACATTTCAGAAAAGACAGGTGAGGGCGGGTTTGTTTCTTTGTTCATTGTTGAATAGTGCCAATAATAAAGTTGTTGACCAGGTTGCCATATAGCTTTTCTTAATTGTGGGTCTGGTTGGTTTCCAAACGCTCTTATACCACACTCAAAATTACCTGCACCAAACATCTGTCCAACAACCGACGAATCAAGAATTTGAAGATTTGTCTTTACACCGATTTTTTGTAGTTCATCGCTGAATATGTAAGCTATTTGTTGGTAATCCTTTGGTGAGTTTTGTACAAGTATGGTGAATTCAAACTTAGAACCATCCGGAAAATCTCTCAATCCGTCTTTATTCTTGTCAACAATTCCAAGTGAATCTAACAAACTGGCAGCTTTTTTTAAATCAAATGGTCTCATTAATTGCTCAATCTTTGGATTGTAGAAGGCTTTATTCGTTGGAAGTACCAATCCACCACCAGGGATGGCAAGACCATTGTAAACCTCTTCGATAATCCTTCCTCTGTTTAGAGCATATTCCATTGCTTCTCTGAATTCAAGTTTTCTAAATATTTCTTTGAGCTTAGTGTTTGCTGTATCAAAGTTAAAGGAAATATGCACTGGACTTGGTGTTGAACCAATAGGTTTGGAAGCGAATAGTATATAAGGGGCGTTTCCAGTAACTTCTAATTGTTTCAACCTTGGGTAGTCGGAGGCAGAAACAGCTGTGTAATCAATCTCACCAGCTATGAATTTTGCGAGTCTTATTTCAGCGTCTTTTATAATCAAATATTCCAACTTGTCAAAATACGGGAGTTGGTTACCATATGGATCTTTCTTCCAAAAGTATGGATTTCTTTCCAATACGATTTTTTGGTCAACTATCACCTGTGAAAGTTTGTACGGGCCATTGACAACTATTTCACTTGGAGGAGTATTTGTAAGCCAAAGTTTATTAACTGATGCTAAATCGTTTTTGTCGATAAGGGGTTCAAGTTTATGCTTTGGATAAATATACACTGCTGTGAGGACAGTTAAAAATGCGCCATAAGGTGATGGTAAGTCTGCTCTTACAACTTTGTTGTTTATCTTTGTCCATTTTATAGGTTTGTTTACACCTTTTTCATCTGGAATTGTGAATCTATCAACTGAATTGCCACGTGCATATTTGTTCATTACAAAATATTCCATTGTAAATATGACATCGTCTGCCGTTATAGGTTTACCATCTGACCAATAAGCATCTCTTAGATAAAACCACACTTGTTTCCCATCATTAGAAACAGTCCAGGACTTTGCGAGTGCGGGTCTGATTTCATAGGTTATTGGGTGATACTCTACAAGTGGTGACATCAATGGCCCCATGATAACTGAGTAAGCGGATGAATCTAATGAGCCATAGAGTAAAAAAGATTCAGGTGTTGATGGAAGAGCAAGCCTAAGTGTTCCTCCAACTTTTGGTTGAGCTGAAGATGTAAGCATTTTGTCTTCTACGAAGAAGTCAGTTGCAAATACTGAAAGTGCGATGAAAATCATTAAAAAGTACACAAGAAATTTTTTCATATTCATAACTTTCCCCCCTCAAAAGTTTGGTATATCAATTATATCAACTTTAAATATCTTTTCCAAAGCATGAAAATCTTGGAAAAAAGAAGGATTTTAAAATTAAATGTCGTTATTTTGCTATATTTAATGTTATATCATAATAACGACATATCGTAAAAAAAGGTTTTTGTTATATCATTAGTATACAAAAAATTTATTTTCGGATATTTCAATGTGGAGTGATTTTAATGCCTGTAGTTAGAGTACTTAATGGAATTGATGTTTTTGACGTAAAGTCTTTTGTTGGGAAAAAGCTAGGGGTTGTTACCAATTATTCTTCCGTAACAAAAGATTTGAGGTTGCTTATAGATATTATGTTTCAAAGTAAGCTTGATGTAAAAGCTGTATACACTCCTGAGCATGGTTTGTATGGTCAAGCTGATGGCGATTTAATTGCTGATTCTAATCACCCAAAATATGGTATTAAAATAGTTAGTTTGTATGGTGTTAGAGGTATTGAAAGTGACCTAGACTGTTCTCTTTTTAGCGATATTGACTTGTTAATATACGATATACAAGATGTTGGACTAAGGTATTACACTTTCATCTATACGCTTGCTCAAATCTTAAAGGCTGCATTTTTATGTCAAAAAAAGGTTATAGTTTTAGATAGATTTAATCCACTTGGGAGATTTGTCTTTGGACCACGAATTCCCAAATCACTTGATTCTATTGTTGGGGCATTTGAACTTCCTGTTAGATATGGGTTAACAACTGGTGAGCTTGCTTTGTATTATAAAAAGTACATGAATATAGATGTGGAAATTGAAATAGTAAAGTGTCGAGGATGGAATGGGCAAATGTTACACGAAACTGATTCGCTTTGGAATGTACCGTCTCCAAACCTTCCAACTTACAGTTCACTGCTTTGCTATGCTGGTATGTGCTTGTTTGAAGCAACGAATGTAAGCGTAGGTCGTGGAACAACTAAACCTTTTGAATACCTAGGCGCACCTTGGATTGATTCGGATGATATATACACTTTTTTAAAAGAAAGATTTCCAAATCTACGCTTTAGGAAGAGGGATTTTATTCCACAGTACAGAGAATACGCTCATCAAGTTTGCCATGGTTTGGAATTTTTCCCAAAGCCTGAAGATAATTTCTTTGAGGTCGCAGTAGCTTTGATTGATTATTTGAAAAATTATAAAGAATTTCACGTTAATGAGAGATTTATAGATAAGCTTTCAGGTGTTGAAAACTTTATGAAGAATAAAGAAGTTTTACTTAACTCAAATTATGAAGAATATTTCGATTTTGTTGATGAAATACTCTTGTATGGCCCTTTAAATTCTTTGAATGATTAAACGAAATTTAAAAAGGGGGATTTTATGAACTTATCTAAAAAATTATCCAAACCGGACGCTGGAAAATTGTTTATGATTGGACTTTACGGTACAGAACTTAACAATGAGAATATGAATGTTTTGAAAAGCATAGAACCTGGGGCTATCATTATATTTTCTAGGAATGTTGAAACTCCAGAAAAGCTATGGAAGTTCACGAATGATATTTCTAATTTTCTTGGGTACAAACCAATCTTTGCTGTTGATCAAGAAGGCGGGAATGTACTTAGATTGAAAGATGGTTTTTCGAATTTGCCAAGTCCAATGGCTTGTGCTGCAACAAACGAACCAGAATTGTTTTACAAAGGTGTTGGAGCGATGGCAAAGGAGATGAAAGCTGTAGGATTAGATTGGGATTTGGCGCCCGTTGTTGATGTAAACCGTAATCCATTTAATCCTGTTATTGGTATACGTTCATTTGGAGATGATTTAGAAAAAGTTATAGAGTTTGGTAATCTGTTTGTATCGGCTTGTGAAGAAAATGGTGTAAAAACTTGTCTTAAGCATTTTCCTGGTCTTGGTGATGTTATTATCGATCCACACTATTCTTTACCATTGGTTGACAAAAGTTATGAAAGACTTTTTAAAGAAGATATACCTGCTTTTACTAAAATTCGTTCTGATTCGTGGATGCCTACCCATGTAGCTTTTCCTAAGATTCAAAAAGAAATTTTACCTGCAACGCTTTCTAAAGAAATGCTCCGAAACATGGTTAGAAAAGAACTCAATTACAATGGTTTACTCGTGGCAGATGATTTACTGATGGGTGGGGTCAGTGAGGTTAGCATATTCGATAGGTTGAGATTATCGTTTATTGGAGGTATGGATTTATTGACAATTTGCCATGATCCGGAAACTCAGATAAGAGCATTCAATAAATTTTACGACTGGATAAATGAAAGCATCATCGAAGATGAAGAGATTTTAGAAAGGTTTAACGAAAGCTACGAAAGGGTTCAAAATTTCAAAGAAAAAATCGATGATATAAAAGTACCGCTAAGTGTTGTTAATTCAAGAGAACATCGAGAGATTATGAAAGAAATTTATGAAAAGTCAGTTACTCTTGTAAATAGCAAGAAAATTTATTTTCCCATCGAAAGGTTAGATTTAGTACTTACTATGGTGAATATACCAAATTCACCTGTGAACGAAAATGATTTGAAAAACGTACCGTTGGTTGCAAAAGAATTGTCGAAACTTTATAATGCAGAAGTTAAGATAATTACTCCTAAGACACATCTTGACATATACGATTTAAAAGACAAAAATATTATTGTTATAACATTAGACGCTTACAGAGATAAAAAATTGAGTGAATTTTTAATTGAACTCGACAAAATTTCGAAATTGCTACTCATAGCACTCAGAAATCCATACGATGCATTCTTAGTAGACGATTCTTTGGCTTCTTATGGTTCCTTGGAAGGCCAACAAAGAGCATTAATTGATGCTCTAGTTGGGAAAATTAACATAAGAGGTAAGTTACCGATTAAGAGAGTTAGTTTGGAGAACTTTGAAAGTGGGGTGAATTTGTGAATAAGCAAAATTTTGAGGTACTAGAAACAGAAAGGGTTAACCCAGAAACGGAAGATATCGATAAATTAAATACCTATGAGATACTGAAAAAAATAAACGAAGAAGATAAAAAAGTTGCATTAGCAGTTTCAAAAGTTCTTGATAAAATTTCAATAGTTGTAGATTACTGCGTTGATTCTATAAAGTCAGGTGGTAGGGTTATTTACGCAGGCGCTGGAACGAGCGGAAGGATTGGGTTCATAGATGCAGTGGAAGTTGTCCCGACATTTGGCGTTTCAAAAGATTTATTTATACCCCTCATTGCCGGTGGAGATGAAGCTTTAAAATCCTCAATCGAAGAGGTTGAAGATATGCCAGAGCTTGGAAGAAATGATGCGATGAAGGTGAAAGTAAATTCCAAGGATGTTGTAATTGGTATCACAGCAAGTGGCCGCACCCCTTACGTACGAGGAGTACTTGAATACGCTAAGCAACAGGGAAGCAAAACTGCATTGATATGTAATGTTAGTAATCCTTTATTAAAAGATTTTGCAGATGTCGTCATTTCGATTTTAACGGGTCCAGAAGTTATATCCGGTAGCACGAGGATGAAAGCTGGAACTTCTCAAAAAATGGTACTCAATATGATAAGTACAACAACAATGATTAAACTCGGAAAAGTTTACAAAAATTATCTGGTTGATGTTTTGGTACTGAATGAAAAGCTCAGGGAACGTGCCATAAGAATTATAATACAAACTACAGGTGTAGATTACGAAACCGCAGCTCATTACTTAAAAGAATCTGACAATAAAACAAAGCTAGCTATATTGATGATATTGAGTGGGAAAGAAAGAGAAGAGTGTGAGAAAGTTTTAGAAAAATTTTGGAATCTCAAAGATGCTTTAGAATACCTCAAAAACATCAATGGAGGAGATGGTAAAAATGGAAAATAATGTAGTACCCTTGTACTACAAAATTTACACTGAATTGCGAAAGAGAATAATTAACAATTACTATTCAGATGGGAAACTTCCACCAGAGATGGATTTATGCAAAGAATTTAATGCAAGTAGGATAACAATTAGAAACGCTCTTGAACAGCTTAGAAGGGAAGGATTAATTTATAGAGAAAAGGGGAGTGGAACTTTTATTAAAAAGTTTGAGAGCGAAGAACAACTTACAAAGTTAACAGGTTTTACAGATGAAATGAAAGGTAAAAAGATAAGTTCGGTTGTTTTGGAAAATAAACTTGTCCCTGTACCAATTGAAGCTCAAGAAAGGTTCGAACTACCCGACGGCGCGCTTGTTATTTTGTTGAAGAGAATAAGATTGATAGACGATAAACCTATAGCCATTGAGTCAGCTTATCTTAATCCATCTATCGATCTTAGGCTATTAAATATTTTGCAAAAAGATATGTCAAAAGAATCACTTTACAGATATATTCAAAGTGAACTAAATATATCGCTTTCGTACGCCGAAGAAATACTGGAGATGACTCATGTATCAAAAGAAGAAGCCCATCTTCTTACAATAAAACCCGGTGATTGTGGAATTTTAAGAAAAAGGTACACCTACACTAGTGAGAATAAATGTATCGAATATGTGTTATCACTCTATCGCGGCGATGAGTATAAGTTTAGGGTTATCAGAAGGTAAGATTTAGTGTGATTGAGGTGAAATAATAAAATGAACATTTTAGGAATAGATGCCGGAGGAAGTAATTCACGCTTTTGTCTGTACAATTCTGATGATAAAAGACTAATATGTGATTTTAAATTCGAAGATGGATTGAATTTAACTTCAACAACTGTAAGTGAGCAAAAGCTTATCTTGAAAAAGGCTTTTAAAAAACTTGGTGAATTTGTGGATTTCAAAGAATATAGAATTGATAAAATCGTATGTTCAGTCTCCGGAGCAGGTGAAAAAGGAAGGAAGAATAAATTTGAGCAATTAGTCAAGAGCATTTTCAATTGTGAGAGTGTAATAGTTATGTCTGACATAGAGGCACTTAGGAGAATTCTAATTGAGGATAATGAAAGTAATGAAGAAAAAAAAGGAATAGTTGTTATCGCTGGAACAGGCAGTATAGCATTTTCACATAATGGGTATCGTATTGGTGGATGGGGACATTTATTTGACGATGAAGCAAGTGGTTTTTCCATAGGACTTAGGATAATTAAGAATTTTTTTAATTACATAGATGGCGTAGAACCATATGATATTATATTCGATTGGTTACTTGATTATTTTGGAATTAAAATCGATGACGTTGTAAAGATTACAAATATACAAAAAAACAAGAAATTTAAAGCAAAAATTGCTTCTATAACTAAATTTATGCCGTTAACACCATTGGTAAAGAAAATTATCGAAGAAGAGATTAATTTATTTACCGAAAAAATCAAGGTTCTTGCTGGAAAATCTGATACAAAAGTTATATACACCCACGGAGGAATGTTTGAAAATAGTTTTTACAGAGAAACTTTTGTCAAACAACTTTCTGACTATGAAGTTCATATAGAAACTTTGCAAGTTCATGTCGAACTTGCAAAGTTGTTAAGCGATTGATTAAAATTAATATAGCACACATCTAACTTTCCTTCCGTTAACATCTCGCATTTCAACAGGTTCTTTACACTGCGGTTTGGCATACTTACATCTTGGCTCAAAAGGACATCCAGGTGGTGGATTAATCAAGCTCGGTGGTTCACCAGAATCACTCAATTTTTCGACGGAATGTTTTTCAGGGTCTGGAGCTGCTTCTTTCAACAACATAGTGTAGGGATGCAACGGATTGTCTACAACTTCTTTTGCATTTCCTTCCTCAACTATCATACCAGCGTACATAACAATTATTCTATCGGAAATGTACTTTGCCGCAGCCAAATCGTGAGTTACGTGAATGAAAGAAATTTTGTATTCATTTTTCAATTTCAAAATCAAATTTAATATACCTGATTTTATAGATACATCGAGCATCGATGTAGGTTCATCGGCAAGGATAATTTTTGGTTTAGTTATTATCGCTCTTGCAAAGACAATCCTTTGTCTTTGTCCACCTGACAGTTCGTGTGGAAATTTTTCTAAGTATTGTTCCGGAGGAGTTAATTCTACATCTACCAATACGTTATTTATAACATTAATCTCATTTGGAATATTATAAATTTTAAGTGGTCTCGTTAAAACATGCTTTATTTTTTTAACAGGGTTAAGTGCGGAGAATGGGTCTTGAAAAACCATTTGAACGTTTTTTCTAAATTTCAATTCTTCACTATATTTCATTTTTCCGCTTATTTCGTTGCCAAACAGCTTAATACTTCCAGATGTTGGTTCATATATCTTTGCAAGCACCCTTAAAAGAGTGGTTTTTCCACATCCACTTTCACCAACGATGGATACTATTTCATTTTCGTGCAAGTCTAAATCTACTCCTCGAAGAGCTTTTACTGTTATTAGTCTTATACCTTTTCTTATGTGAAATTCTTTCTTTAAATCTCGAACTTTCATTATCGGATTTTTTAATACAGATGACATGAAACCCACCTACCATCAACATTTCTCAATTCTGGTTTTTTTACGGAACACTTGTCAAATGCATAAGAGCAACGCTCTTTGAATGGGCAACCTTTAATTTTAAGCGATAAATCCAATGGGCGACCAGGGATACTTTTGTATTCATTCAAAGTTCTTGATATACTTGGCAAAGCTTCTATTAAACCTTTTGTATATGGATGAAGAGGTTTTAGATAAACATCTTTTGCTATTCCCAACTCAACTATTTCTCCAGCGTACATTATCGCAATTTTTGTTGCCATTTCGAATAACAATGAAATATCGTGTGTTATAAAAACTGTTGAGAATTTTTCTTTCTCTCTTAATTCTTCTATTTTTTGCAAAATCGATCTTTGCATAACGACATCTAACGCTGTTGTTGGCTCATCCATGAATACAACTTTCGGTGATAGCAACAAAGCCATTGCAATAACAACACGTTGCCTCATACCACCTGATAATTGGTGTGGATAGCTTTCCATACGGTCTGGACTTATACCAACAAGTTCAAGGTTTTTTCTGACTAGTTCGAAAGCTTGTTCTTTTGAATAACCGTGATTTTTGATAAGTACATCTGCCATTTGGTCTTTTATTTTCAATACTGGGTTGAGTGAGTTCATTGAACTTTGAGTCACAAGCGAGAATTTACTCCAGCGAAGCTTTTTTAAAGCTTTTTCATCCATTTCCATTATATCCACGCCATCTATGATTACCTTTCCTGATATTATTTTTCCTGGTTTTTTTAGTAATTTTAAAATTGCGAGAACAAGTGTAGATTTACCACACCCAGACTCACCTGCTATTCCAAAAAAATCATTATCTTCAACGACAAATGATACATCTCTTACCGCATGAATAAATTTATTTCTGAATTCGTAACCTGCGTTTAAATTTTTTATTTCTAACATCTCTTCACCTCGCAATTTCGACTATTTGCTTCTCAATCTTGGGTTTGTTACTTCATCTATAGAGAAACTGATAAGTGCAAACGCAGTTCCGATTAATACTATACACAGCCCTGGAGCAAGAACCCAGTACCACATACCATTAAGTAGTGCATTTGCATTTTGTGCCCAATAAAGCATTGTTCCCCAAGTAATTTTACTCACATCGCTTAATCCTAAGAATGACAGTGAGGCCTCTCCTATTATTGCGTAAAGTACTGAACTAAAGAAAATAGAAGCAATAAGAGAAAGCATATTTGGGAAAATTTCAGAAAAAATAATCCTTATATTCCTCTCACCTATAACTTTCGAAGCTACGACAAATTCTCTGTTTTTGAGAGATAACATCTGTGAGCGTATTATTCGCGCACCAGATCCCCAACTAGTAAAAGCTATTACCAAAATAACCATAAGAGGTCCTCTTATTCGCATGTAAGAACTAATGACAATCATCAACGGTAAACCAGGTATCACTAAGAAAATATCTGTTAAAGTAGACAGAATTCTATCTACTATTCCACCGTAATACCCAGAAACAAGACCTATGAAGGTGGCTATTCCAGTCATAATTAATCCTGTTGAAATACCTATCGTTAATGATAATCTTGCGCCGTAAAATACTTGCGATAATATATCTCTTCCCATTCTGTCCGTACCGAGTGGATGCTCACGTGATGGTGGTTGGTAAGGTAAGTTAACTGTCTGATTCGGTTTATACTTAGTCAAAAACGGTGCAAAAATAGCTATAAGTATAAAGATTATTATTATAGCAACTCCAAATTTCCACTTCAAATCTATCCCTCCAAGTAAACTAATGAAATATTCTTTATCCTCTGACTCTTGGGTCTAAGAAAGCGTAAGCAAAGTCCATAATTAAATTTGCTAACAACACCGACAGAGAAATGAAGAAAAATATCGCTTGAATAAGCGGAAAGTCCTGACTGAGAACAGCCCTGTAAAGTTGATAGCCAACCCCAGGGTAAGAATAAACAATTTCGGTAAGCAATGCACCACTAACCACAAAACCAAGTGAAATTCCAAAAGCAGTTATACTTGGCAGTATAGCATTTCTTGCAGCGTAATTTACCATGATATATTTCTCTTCGAGTCCTTTCGCTTCTGCGAGAAGTATATAATCTTCTGCAAGTACAGATACCATATTATTTCGCATTGTTAATATCCAACTTCCTAAGGATGCAACTATAAGTGTTAATCCAGGAAGTATAGCATGATAAATTACGCTGAAGAAAAATTTTATACCACTTAATTGCTCTTTTGTGGAGTACGCATTCGCAAGTGGGAACCAACCGAGTTTGTATCCAAAAAAGTACAAGAATAGCATAGCAAGCCAAAAATAAGGGACAGATCTTAACGATAGTGAGAAAATCAGAAGTCCCATACCAGATTTTTTATTCCTATTCCATCCTGCGTATATACCCAAGAAAGTACCGATTATAAAGCTCAAAACAGTTGAAATTCCGACAAGCCCTATTGTCCATGGGATTGAATTTCTTAATACTTCGCTTACCGGAACAGGATAATGAAGATAAGATATGCCGAAGTTCCCAGTAAATGTGTTTTTTAGATAAGTCACGTATTGCTTAAATATATTCGTTTCTTTGTCAACACCAAGGGCTATTCGCATAGCTTCAACAGCATTTTTTTCTATTTCTCCACCAAACCTAGACAACACACGTTCAGCTGGATCGCCAGGCATTAATCTTGGAAGGATAAAATTCAAAGTTAACGCGACAAAGAGTGTTAAAACAAAGAAAAAAAGACGATTAAAAATGTATTTCAAACTATCACCACCCAATTTTTTTCTTATTGATTAAATTCCCGTACCAAACCACGCAAAGTTTGGTACGGGAAGAGACAAAATATTATTTAACTGGTTCTAAATTCATAACTAAGAAAATTTTGTCCATTCCGGTGATTCTTGGTTCTACGTAAGGATTTGTTTCATTTGGCCAACCCTTGAAATTCTTTGTTGAGTAAATAAACCAAACAGGATTATAATAAAGTGGGACCGCCGGAACATTGTCAATAACGATCTTTTGAAGCCTTGACATAATGACTTTGCGAGTGTTAATATCATTTGTTTCCTTTATCTTTGCTAATAATTCATTTGTTTCTTTATCAATCCATCCGCCTCTGTTACTTCCTACAAATGCGTTTGAAGAATTGAGGAAGTTATCATAAAAGTTATACGGTGTTGCACCGTAATTAGCCCAGCTGAGTACGACATCAAAATTCTTATTTCTAATTCTTTGGAGGTACTCACCGTAATCAATTGGTGTAACCTTTAACTCCACTCCGTATTCTCTCATCTGTTGTGATAAAAGTTCGCAGACTGCTATCCAGTCAGTCCAACCAGCTGGAACTAACAATTCGTATGACAATTTATAATTCCCCTTTGCAAGAATGCCATCTTTGCCTTTCTTAAATCCTGCCTGTGCAAAGAAAGTCTCTGCTTTCTTAGGATCGTATTTCCACCAATCTTTTTTCAACCTTTCATCTATTAAATAAGAATACCCTTGTTTTATAACCGTTGGATTAGTTGGAACAGCGTAATTCGTCATGCCTATCTTAATAAGCATATCTGTGTTAATTGCGTACGCGAAGGCTTTTCTTAAAGTGGCATCTTTAAATGGATCTTTGCTGAGATTGAAGAATAAGAATACAGGATTACCTTCGGGGAACCAGAATTTTATATCTTTATTCGCTAACTTTTCAATTTGTGGATAATTTATACCTGCCCAGTCTACTTCACCATTTGCAACTGCAAGTTGAGCTGATTCGTTACCACTAAAGGCAGGAATCCTAATTTGATCTACTTTTATCTTTGATGCGTTCCAATAATTTGGATTTTTCTTTAACAAAATAACCTGGTTAGAGAAATTATCGAGTAGATAAGCTCCTGTCCCTATTGGGTTTTCATTAGTAAATTTGGAAGGATCTTCAACCTTCTCCCAAATATGCTTTGGAACAATATACACTCCGAATATGTTGTAAAGAATAAGCGTGTTTACAGTAGAGAATTTCATTTTTACCATATAATCATTAACTTTCGTTACCTCTGAAAGTCCTGCTTTCCAAACCCCAGGAGTATCTAAAGCTGGGAATTTTTTAAGAATTTCGAATGTGAATATGACATCGTTTGCTGTGAAAGGAGTGCCATCACTCCATTTCACATTTTCCCTTAGTTTTAGTGTGAGTTCTTTGTAACCTGCTCCCCACTTGTACTCAGTGGCAAGCCAAGGAATAAACTCTCCAGTTTTTGTATTACTGTAGAAAAGAGTTTCGTAAATAAATCCTGCTGCAATATAACCCGTTCCGCCAGCAAAGTATGGATTAAAGTTTCTCTGAAAAGGACCTGTAACAGAGATTATCATGGAAAGCTCACTGCCAAGAGAAATAGTTATAAGTAAAAAAAGAGCAAAAACAATAAACAGCTTTTTCATACTTAACACCTCCCAAGAAATGTGTAGTTAGCATCCATTAAATTGTTCTAAAATATATTTTCGATTTTTTCTACTTTACCTTCGTAGAAAGTTTCGAGTATTTGTAGGTAACTCTTCCCATTTTTTGCAAGATAATTCGCTCCATATTGGCTCATACCAACACCATGTCCATTTCCACCGCCATAAAAGGTTATCTGCTTTATCTTTCCGTTTTCTCTTTCAATATCAAATGTAAAATATCCACTAGGTAAAATTGAATAATTACTGTAAGTCGAGCCATCATGACGTTCAATAATTATGTCTCTGTTCAAAGCTGTCAAAGTTTTTGTCGGTCGTATAATAAATCTTATATTGTACTCTTTATCTACTTCGTAAATCCCATTTTCTGCTGTTATTCTTAAAGTCATAATTACTCCGCCTTCTCCCCTTCTCACAACCTCTATATTTTTAAGCTCACCAATGGAAAAAGTGGAGTTATCGGGGTCTAAAGGTATTCCACCTAAAGTTCTTACAGCATCTATTCCCAAGGTCCGATCAGCTTTTTCTCTTGCAATTAGACCTTTACTAATGATAATTTCAAGTTCTTCACGTGTAATTGTTACTTTCCACCTAAACCATGGAGATTCCCTATCGAAGAAATCAAGTAATTCTTTTTCAACACCCCAGAAAGCTTTGAAAAATTTGTTCCAAAAATCTTCTGTTTTATCTTTTTCCGCAAAACATCCAACAAATTGTTGCTTTGCTCTTAGGTAAGGTATAGCCTCGCCGGGGAAGTTACCTTTCTGGTCACTCCACACTTCTTCATTGTTAGATGTAAATCCACACGAAGTTGAAAAATAAACAATTTCTTCCAAAGGTTGATTATTGATAACCATTATCTGCCCTCGTGTTTCCTCAACGGCATTTTTTATTATTTCAGAAATTACCTGGTTATTAAACACTTGGCTTTTTGTACTGTCATCACAATTAGCACCATAATAAGCGCTGTTTGGACCTTTTAAAATATCTGCAACTGCACGACTTCTTGCAATCACTGCTTGAGCTTTTACCGCTTCTTTTTCAAACCAGTTTGGTACCTCACTTGGTACAACATATTTTACGTAATTTTCAATGTCGAGTTCATTTATAGCTACAATACCTTTGTCTACTATTTTGACTAAAATTGTATCCTCATAAGTAGGTACTCCGTAAGATCGTTTAGCTGAAAGAATTCTTATCTTACCGATGATTTTAATCGACATCAAGTCCGTTTCTGAATCGTTGACAATTAAACCATTAGTTCCTGGTTTAATCGTTATTTTGCTGTCCTTCTCGAATTGTTGATTGTTAATAAATACATCACTAACACATTCAATTCGTAACTCATTAAATATATAACCTTTCGTTGCGCCTGAACTGTCTAATTCTGTACTTAGTAAAACACTTATCTTTGTTATCGAAAAACTTATTGCAAAGAATACTGAGGCGAAAATAAGAAAAATAGATACCAACAATCTCATAGTATCACCCCCATTGGTATATTTGTAATAACATTCTAACATTTAAGACCTTGTGCTCTCGAAAGCTAATTAAAGAGAATATTTTTTATAATAAATAATTAACGCAATTTTTTTGCTTTTTTCTTTTATTAACTTATGATTATTTTGCTTTTTGGATTTTTTTGTTATGATGATATGATATTTTACTCGTAAATTTTTAAAATAAACACTTAATATTGTGTAATTAAACTTTACTTTTGTTTTCTTTAATTTTCATTGAATTTTTAGATTTTTCATTTTTGGAAAATTTTGTATTGTTTTATATAATAATGTAAAAATACTACGTAATATTTTTTTATTTTTGTAGCAAAATTTCATTAGAGGTGAAAAATGTGATTATTAAACCTTTTTCACTCATCGTTTCTTGTCAAGCATATGATGGAGAAGCTTTAAGAGATTCAAACGTAATAGCTAGGATAGCACTTGCTGCAAAGCAAGGCGGGGCGTCATGCATTAGAGCAAATGGTCCAGAGGATATAAAAGCTGTAAAAAAAATGACAGGATTACCTGTGATAGGAATATACAAGGATTTTGAATGTTTAGAAAAATCCTGTGCTTTTATAACTGTCAGGAAGTCTCAGATCAAAAAAATAATAGAAGCGGGTGCTGATGTTATTGCTATTGACTGCACGAGAAGGGATAGACCTGAGAGTTTGGACGATTTATTTAATTTTATTAGAAAGAATTATCCTAATGTAGAGATCATGGCAGATATAGCAGATATAGAGGATGTAAAACTTGTTAAAAAATTAAAACCAGATTACTTTTCTACAACTCTTTCAGGATATACCGATTATACTAAAAATTTCAAGAAGCCAAACATCGAATTGATAAACCAAATCAGGAAGGTCACAAATATCCCTGTTATTGGAGAAGGACATTATAAGACTCCAGAAAATGTGAGAAAAGCATTCATAAGCGGTGCATACGCTGTTGTTGTTGGAACAGCCATAACAAGGCCACAGGTAATTACAAAAAGTTTTTTAGATGCTATTTCTGATTTGTCCGAAAATACCAAAATTTTGGGAGTTGATATAGGTGGTACTTGGATAAGAATGGTAAAAATTGATTTTTCTGGAAACGTTTATTTAAGCTATAAATTTGAAAATCCGCAGAGTAAAGAAGGAATTTTTTCAATTATTCGCAATGTAGTAAGCAAAGAAGGGGATATCACACATATCGGTATCGCAAGTGCTGGAAGGATAGATGTGAAGAGTGGAAATGTGAATTTTGCTTCAGAAAATATAAAAAATTGGACAGGGGTAAATTTGAAAGAAGAAGTCTCAAGAAGAACAAAAATAGTTCCAATTGTTGATAATGATGCGAATGCTGCTACTTTTGCACAATGGCATTTATCTAAAGAGGAGAACATGGCCTTGATAACTGTTGGAACGGGTATAGGCTCTGGTGCTGTAATTGATGGAAAAATTCTTAGAGGTGCGAATGGTGGATTTTTCGAAGTTGGACATATTTTGTATCCAGGAAACGATTTAAGGTGTACATGTGGGAAAATCGGTTGTGTTGAAACTCTTATTAAGGGAGAAAAGTTAAGGATGTATGAATTTAAAAGTGAAGAAGAGAAAGAAAAATTGGCAAGTATATTTGCATGGTTAATAGATACAATTAAAACTTCGGTTGACTTTGAAAAGCTTTATTTGTATGGGGTTATAAAAAAATATGGTGAAGATTTACTATTTCGTATAAGAAGGCAATATGAAAAATTATCGTATTTGAACAAAGGAGAAGAAATTTTATTTTCAAGTTTGGATGAGTTTGGCGGAGCATACGGTGCAGCGTTAGAGGCACTATATTTTGGGAGGGGAAGAGATGAGTAAAATAATAGCTTTAGTTAAGCATAAAATGTACGAATTAACCAAGTCTGAAAAGAAAGTGGCTCAGTTTGTTCTTGAAAATCCCAATACAGTAATTAAGTCAACTGTTAATGAACTTGCTAACATGTGTAATGTAAGTGATGCTACTGTGATAAGGTTTGTAAGAAAGTTGAATTTTGAAACTTTTCAAGAATTTAAGTTTTCAATTGCGAAAGAAGAAACAAGTGATTTTAATAAGGAAGAAAGTGAATTGGAAATTTTTCAAAATGATTTGCCAGAGGATATTTTAAGGAAGATAACTTTGTCCTCTTTGAGAACTATAGAAAACACATCAAAAATTACAAACCTTGAAGAGTATTTAAAAGTTGCCCATGCAATTCGCTCAGCTAATAAGATTCTTATTTTCGGTGTGGGTGCTTCCGGTGCCATTGCAACATTTTTACAATATAAGCTAACCAGGAGTGGCTATCCGGCTGTAGCGATCATAGATCCACATATGCAAGCAATTTTAGCTGCTAATTTAAGTTCAAAAGATTTAGCAATTGGAATAAGCCAGAGTGGTTCAACCAAAGATACCGTTGATTCTCTTGCGGTTGCAAAAAGCCATGGAGCTATAACGGTTGCTATAACAGAACATAAAAATTCACCAATTGCTAATTATTCTTCTTTGATTATAGAAATATATTCCAGTGAGAATCCTATAAAAAATAGTGCTGGTCGCTCTGTTTTAGCGCAGATTTTTTCTATAGAAATTTTGACTGGAATTTTACAGTCTTTAGATTTTGAAAAAAGTTATAAAGCTGGTGAAGAAACAGCAAAGGCTGTTGTGAAGAAACTCTATTGAGGGTTAAGGAGGTATTTTATGCATTACGATGTTGCAGTTTTTGGTGGAGGTATTTCTGGAGTAAGTGCGGCTGTTAATGCTTACCGGAATGGGAAAAAAGTGATATTGGTAGAACAAAGTTTTACTATTGGTGGAAGTACTACCTCAGGGTTGGTTAATCCATTTATGAGATATTGGTTAGATAACACGATATTGGCTGGTAGTTTTTTCCAAGAGATTTTAGAGGATTTGGAAAAGTACAGCGGAAGATACGAAAACTCTTTTGACTCAGAGATACTGAAAATAATATTATTTGAAAAGCTTGAAGGAGTTACACTTCTTTTTAGAGCTATACCTATTAATGTTGTGAAAAAGGAAAGTTATATAGAAAAAGTATTTGTTCAGACAAGTTTAGGAAATGTGTACGAGATAAATGCGAATTTGTATATCGATGCAACTGGTGATTCAAGTTTAGCTTATTTAGCCGGATGCAAGACTTTTTCTGGTGACGAGAACGGAAACAATCAAGCAGCAACATTGATGTTTACCATTGGTAATGTAAATTTTGAAGAGGTTAGAGAGAGTATAAGAAAGGAACCAGATAATTTCTTCAAATGGGTATCTCCAAATTCCAAAGTTTTATCAGTTGCTGGGTATTTCAAGGAGGTGAGAATAGCCAAGAGTGAAGGTTGGGAATATCCTAATGATTTTTTGTTTTTCACGCAACTTCCTGGAGATGGAAGAGTTTCTGTTAACACAACTCACATAGGTTTGAATGCCACAAATGATTTTGAAGTCTCCGAAGCGATGAGAATTGCACATAAGCAAGTTTATCAAGTGTTTAGTTTTGCTAAAAAATATGTACCTGGATTTGAAAATAGCTATTTAGAAAAAATTGGTAGTATATTGGGAATCAGAGAAAGTAGGAGAGTAGAAGGTTTGTACTTATTCAAAGGAGAAGATGTTACTAACAAATCTAAGTTCCCTGATGGAGTTATAAGAGCCTGTTATGGAATTGATGTACATAAAAAGAAACAAGTGATTGATCAAAATGAGAAAAATTATGTACCTTCGTACGAAGATTTTTATGAAATTCCTCTTCGCTCTATGATTTCAAGAGAAATAAAAAATTTGGCGGTTGTCGGAAGAGGTTTTTCATCCGACTTCTTAGGTCAATCCGCAGCAAGGATAATTCCTACATGCGTAGATATGGGGGAAGTTGTTGGGAAGTTAACTGCTAAAACAAATAAGGATTTTCACGAAATTTTATTTAAAAACTTTTATTGATTATTAAAGG
>FPIC01000903.1_pt1 | contig 21211 bp, 9 predicted proteins | sample 1504481 | NCBI WGS metagenome assembly FPIC01 (sample SAMEA4475357, study PRJEB15587) | soil metagenome | biome: Soil; feature: Field | place: India | collected 2015-03-11 | depth 0 m
ATGGTTCCAAGCATGACGGGGAAAGATATGAATTGCAGTTATGTGAAAAATGTTTCTTTTATGCCCTGGCGACATTAAAAAAAGAGCGAGCTGATGAGTTTATGTTTGATGAAAATTTTAACCCTTCTACCCTAGATTGGTTTGGGTTGAAGTAGGTTTAATAACATTAATATGAATCTAGCGATTAAATTTTTGAATGAGCGTTGGGAATAGTAGAAATATTTTATAAATATTTTCAATGGATTAAGGTGTTTTATTTGTAAGTAAAGAGTAAGTAGCCTACTGTGAACGTTCATACTATTTTTTTACTTGTATGAGAGCGGATGTATAAATATCTTGGATTAGCATATTAATACTTAAATGTACTGCTTAGAAAGACATGTTGTGTCGTATCAATCGAGTTATTCCTTGAATAAAATTATAATGATCTATAAGCTACTGGAGAAAATCTTCCAGTAAATCTGTTTTTAAGACGACTAGACTATGAGTTTTACACTGCGCTTTTCAGGTCATGAGACTTTTGCATTAAGATATGGATGGCTTAATAAGTCGTATAATTCATTAAATTATAAAGAAAAAAATGAAGAAAACTTGGTTGTTGACCTTGGTGTCGGAAAAAATATGGTCAACAGTATTAAGTACTGGACTGAGATAACGGGATTAAAGCCTCTAAATGATGAGTCTTCCAAAGACAGATATCTTTCAGATATAACAAAAATTATCGAAAACTTAGATCCCTTCTTAGAAAAACCTGAATCAAATTGGTTATTGCATTATTTTATTCAAAAAAATTATTCAGAACTAACTTTTGCTCGATGGTATTTCAACTTTTCTAATTCTCAATATTTCACTAAAGAAAATTTGGTAAATGAATTAAAAGATTGGCTACTAGCTGAAAATCAAAAAATATCTGCGATTGCTACGCTTCAAAAGGATTTTGATTGTTTCATTTTATGCTATGCAAAGAAATTGAATAAAACATTTAAGGGAGAGGAATCTTTTGTATCCCCTTTAAATGAATTGAAGCTGATTTATGAAATGTCTGGAAATGGGTATGTTTCTGATTTTACTGAGCATAAAGATATTAAGGCTGAGGTTTTTTTATATTGTTTAGTTGATTTTTGGAAGATATATTTTGCAGATTCATCAACTATTAGTGTTGACAGTATTTTGACCATGCCAGGTAGTCCGGGGCGTTTATTTAGAATTAATAATTTTGGTATAGATAGTTATTTAAATCAATGTGCAAACTTAGATGCACGTTTTTATTGGTCAGATAGTAAAGGAATCAGGAGCTTAGCTTGTGATGATATTAGAGCAGTAAATTTAGATAATCTTTTAGAAAAAATTTATAGTGAGACGAACTGAGATGAAAGCACATAATTTGAATCAATATTACCAAGTTAATGTCAATCATCTGCTTTCTACACGTTTAGATGTTGACGTCTCTAAGGATTTTTTTGAAAAAATCGTATTCCATGGCACAGCGTATAATGCCTTATCAACATTAGCATCTTCGACAAGCTCTACGTTCACCGTTACGGGGAGTTATGGTACTGGTAAATCTACTTTAGCTGCAATATTAACAGGGTACATTCATTCTAATAATGAAGTACGTGGTGCTGTTAAAAAATTAATAAATGATTCAGAATTGGATACAAAATTAGAAAAAGTTTTCTGTACAAAAGATATTAATACTAAGCCATGGCTTGTAATTAAAGCTGTAGCTGGTGTGGTGGAACCAATTACACTTCTGCGAAAATCTATTTTAAATGCTGTAGAAATTGCTGGACTATTAAATTACCTTAAAAAAAATATTGATATAGAAACCGATGTAAAGAATGAAGAGCAGTTATTAAGTTTTATTATCGATATTTTTAATTGCTTGAAGGAAAGGATTTCTGGAACCTTATTCATTTTAGATGAAATGGGTAAATTACTAGAAACTTTTGCGAGAAATTCAGGAAATCTACATTTCTTTCAAGACTTAGCTGAAAAAATTAAACAGTTATCTACACAAGAGTGTCCATTCGTATTTGTTGGTATTTTACATCAGTCTTTTGCTGATTATGCGAAGGGGTTGAATCATCAAATTGCCCTAGAGTGGTCGAAAATTCAGGGTAGATACATTGATATTTCATATCGAATTTCCTTAGATGAATCTATAGCACTTGTTTCAAAGACGATTAGAAGAACAGAAATAGCTTTGCCAGATGAAATTCAGGCTAATAATCAAGAGTTGATCAATAATGTCCAAAAATTTATTGGTTCTAGATTGCTTGATCATAGTCCAAAAGTTAAAGAGTATTTTTATAACTCATTGCCATTACATCCTCTGACGTCAGTTTTATTAGGCGCCGTTGCTAAAAGTAGTTTTAGTCAAAATGAACGAAGTATATTCAGCTTTTTGATGTCCGCAGAGCCTTATAGTTTAAGAAAATTCTTTGATGCAAATACTTTACTTGAACAAAAGTATTCAATTGTTGATTTATGGGATTACCTAAGTCATAACTTAGAACACCAAATTTTGAGTTCAAAAGAGGGACATGATTGGAGTATTGTTGAGCAGTCTCTAACTTTAGCTAGTAAGAAACTAAATGAGGAAAATAAGACTATTGCACAAGCACAATTATGTTTTAACCTTATTAAATCTATAGCTATGATGAATATTTTCGGAAAGTCTTTAGGTATTTATCCTACTAAAGACTTACTGAAATACAGTTTTTATAGTGATGAAGCTCAAGGGAAATTGATAGATGTCTATTTAGACACTTTAGTGGATTGGAAAATTTTAAGATTCTTGAATACAACAAAATCTTATGTAGTTGTGAACTCCTCATCTATTAATATCCAAGAATTGGTAAATTCAAAGCTACAAAACTTGAGTGAAAATCAAAACTATTTGGATTTGACTGGTTATAAAGAAAATATTGTACTGGCAAAAAGGCATTATCAAGAAAAAGGAATTATGCGATGGATGGGGAAATTTTTAATTCATTCATTAACTAATTTACACACCATAGCGAATAATAGTGTGAATAAGGCAGTTGCTAATTTTATTCTTTTAGCTCAAGAGTCTTTATCTGAGAAGGACATTCAAGAGATCTCTAAAAAATTCCCAAAATATATTTTAGCTAAAACAGAAAATTATAAAGAAATTGATATTTGGGCTAGAGAGCTGTTTGTATTACAACAGATCAAGAAAGACCAAACTATGTTGATGTTTGATTCATCATCAAACAAAGAGTTTGATGTACGATATAATCATGTTTATCAGCAATTAGATAAATTGTTTAACCAATCTTTTGAATCTGTTAATTGGTATCATTTAGGTAAGCAATACAAGAAGAAACAGCTATCTGTTATCGCATCTGATATATCAGATAATATGTTTAATAGATGTCCTGAAATATTTAATGAACTCGTAGTTAGAAATGAAATTTCCAGTTCCGCAGCTTCAGGACGAAGAAAACTTTTAGAAAAAATGCTCCATAGTTCAGAAATGGAAAACCTTGGGATTGAGAAATTTCCGGCTGAGAAAGCGATTTATTTGTCTTGTTTGAAGCGATTAGGTCTTCATCAGTTTAATACTGAAACACAGCAATGGGCTTTTGTAATTCCAAAACAGCATGAGGCGAAAGACTCAAATTCGCATATTCTGTTGGAAGACGGGTTTAAGGTTATTAAAGAAAGTAAAGGTTTAATCACCCTTGCAGACTTTTATGATAAAGCACAATGGACGGTTGAACCCTTTGGTTTACCACAGGGTGTTTTACCTATATTTGCACTCGCTCTATTGCAAGCTAAGAAAGACACTCTTGCATTTTATGATCAAGATGTAACGAATGAGTTCCGTTTTATTAGTGATATGGATGAGGAATTCATCAATAAGTTGATCAAGCGTCCTCATGAAATCGCAGTAAAATATGTAAAAGGTCAGGTTGAGAAACAACAGTTTATTGATCTTTTAGCAAATAGTATTGAAGCAAATTATGGAAAACCGATAGAGGCTTCAGCATTACAAGTAGCTCGTTTTATTGTTTCTGCACTAATGAAAAAGTCAAAATGGGTTAAGCATTCACGTAATATTAATTTTTTTAGTGAAAAAACACAAAAATTGCGCGCTGTTATTCTAACAGCAGATGATCCTTTTAAATTGTTATTTGATGATTTATATGATTTGTTAGATGCTGGACACGCAAAAAATGATTCTATTCAATCAGATATGACCAACTTGTTTTTAGAGTTAGATCAAGCTAAATCTCATTTATTACAAAAATTCGAAGCTGAGTTAATCCATGAATTAGGAAATTTGACACCTGAACTACTTGCCCAAGCGGAGATTATTAGTCATTCCGCTGCGGATTGGCAGTTACAAAAATTTGCCTTTCATTTAACGAAAAGTAATGAAGCATCTAAACAATGGATCAGCAATGTTATTACATTGTTGTCTCAAATGCCTGAGCGAGATTGGACAGATGATAGTCTTAAGAAGGCATCTCAAAATATTTCAAATTATGCACAGCGATTTAAACAACTCTGCTTTTTTGTCAAAAATGGTCATCCTGAGTTAAATACGTTAGAAGAGCAAAAACATTTAGCGATAATTGTGAATACATCTCAAGGCTTTGAGGAATATAATAGGGATGTACGCATTACCTCTGAAACAGAGGAAAAAGTATCGTCTGCGATAGGTTCATTTAAAGAATATCTAGATAGTCGTGATTTAAATAAAGATACTAAAGCGATTCTTTTATATGAATTATTAAAAGAGTATCTAGATTTAGCACATTCTGAGAAAGGAGGCGAACATGTCTGACAGAAAAGTAAAGCATGTCCTTGGTCTTTCGGGTGGAAAAGATAGTGCAGCTCTCGCGGTATATATGAGAGATCACTATCCTGAACTAGATATCGAATATTTTTTTACGGACACAGGAAAAGAACTTCCTGAGGTCATGGAATATCTTAATCAGTTAGAGTCTTATTTAGGTAAGCCAATTTTGCGTTTAGGTTCTGATAAAGATTTTGATTATTGGTTAAAAGAATACAATCATTTCCTACCTTCAGGACATCAACGTTGGTGTACGGTACAGATGAAATTGGTTCCATTTGAGCAGTGGGTTAAACCATTTTTAGATGATGGCTATGAAATTATTAGCTATGTTGGTATTCGTGCAGATGAACCTTGGCGTGAAGGATATGTTCCTACCCAAAAATATTTGACGACTAAGATGCCATTTGCTGAAGATGGTTTAGTGAAGCAAGATATTATTGCTCTCTTAGAAAGTACAGGTTTAGGATTACCAAAATATTATGAGTGGCGTTCGCGCAGCGGGTGCACATTTTGTTTCTATCAACGGAAAATTGAATGGGTACGTTTAAAAGAGCGTCATCCTGAAAAATTTGAAGAAGCAAAAGCGTATGAGAAGCAGTTTGAAGATGACAAATCAGCGAATGGTGAAACTTATTATTGGATGGGAAAAGACACACCATTAAGTACCCTTGAAGATCCTGAACGTATTGCTCAAATTAAAGCAGACCATGAAAAAAAGATGGAAAAGTTTAAGAAAAAACGCCGTCGTAATATATTGCATGATGATCAGTTAATCGAAATGGTCGATTTGGATGCCGTATATGATGATATTGAAGGTGGTGGGGCATGTGTAACATGTTATAAATAGGCTAGTACTAAATAAAAATCTCAGTCTCATATTGATTTAGATAGAAATAATATAAAGCCCGTACTCAGTATCTAGCTGAGTACGGGCTTTATTTAATTTAACATTTTTAGTAGTTTTTGTTTTAAGTCTGGACTTAGGGTATTAATCCGTTCAGCTAAATCCTCTAATGAAATAAGATCTAAAGCAGAAGCTATTTGTTTTTGCAATGTGATGATCTTTTGTTCTTGTTCATCTAATAATGGCAAAATTATGTGGGGAACATTTTTGAGTTTAGTACGTAATTGCATTAACCCTGTTTGATTTTGAGATGTTGACATAAATTCACTTTCAAGATTCACAAACCAACGTTGGAACATCTGCATATGACATTGATAAAATTGATGACGAATTTCATCCTTTAAAGAGTGCAAAAGAATTATTTGATCTTCATCAAAAATTTCTGGTGCCACTTCAACTTTATCAACGAGTTTCCGCAGAATAGAAATATCCTGCTGTGTGAAAGAAAGTTCATTTTGTGTTTGTGTTAACCAATGTTCAGCTGTTGACCGTGCCTTTTTAACATAGCCATCACGAATAGGTTCAAAAATTTCCTCAATAAAATCCCACTCTGCATCAATCTGTTGTTCACTCAAATAAGCCATCATAGCTTCCTGATCTTTAACTATCGTTTGATTTAAAAAAGCGAACATTTTTTGGCTCGGTAAACCTTGGGTAATCCAGGATTGCGTACGATCAAAAGCGAATTGAAGCTGTTGTTGGATTTTTAAAATCTCGTCATATTCCTCTGTTGATACAAAGAATTTTAATAATTCTTCAGCATCCAATAACCGAATTTTGAGGTCATTTAATTCATTAAAACCACCATACAAATTTGCAAATTGTTGACTGACATCAGTAATTCTTTGTCTAAAATCATTTTGTACAGTCCGAATTCCATTTTGTTTTTCAACAAGAGTTTGTACTGAATCAAAAATAGAGGGTTTATTGTCAATATCAATTAAAAGACGATCACCTTCTTTGATTAATGTTTCAAGCTCTTTCTTTTTCATTGTTTTATTTGGTGAAGTATGAATATAGCTCTCAATATCTTGCAAGAGATACTTAAAACGTTCTTTTTCTTCAATTCTTTGAATCAGTTGAGCTGTTTTATCTTGTACTTTATTTGCCTCTTGTTGCATTTGTAAGGTGATAAAAGCACGTTGATATTGTTCCGATTTTTCACGGAAGTTAATAATTTCATGATGTGAGGTTAGAACAAGATTATCAAAAAAACGATTAAATTTGACTGATAATGTGTTTTTGCCTTGTGAAATGTATTCAACTAAAGAGGTTGATTTTGTTGGTAATTCAATATGACTTTTTTTGAGATCAAGGTCTTTGGCAAATTTAATTAAAGCTGAAGTTGCTTGTAATAATTTGCTATAGTCTCGGATATCTGAGCTTTCAAGACCTCTTAGCATTTGGGTAAAAGTAGCATCAAATCTATCCTGTTGTTTCTTATGTTCTTCATAGGTTGTTTTGAATTTATCGAATAACAAATTATATTGAATTTCTAAATCTAACGGAATCGGGTCTACTTTCTTTTTATTTTCAATAGATTGAAAGATATCAATCATTTTCTTAGGATTTGACTCTTGGCTCCACTGTTTGAATAGTAGAATCCATTCATCACGTGTACTCATTTCCATTTTTTGTAATTGAGTATGTGCCAAAATATCTAAATTGAGTAAAGTCCCTGTTTTTTTATTCAGAACTAAGTTCAGCCATTCAGCAAGATTCTTTGGCTTACCTTGATGAAGGATTCTATATTGTGGTGTTTCTTGCGCAAGGTAGATACCTAGAATGAGCGCAAATGAACAGTCATTTAAACCATAACTTGGCATCACGAGTTTTTGATACAGCGTTTTTAAATCTAAGTCAGGTTTAATCGCAAATGTTGTTTCTATAAAGTTATATAAACTTTTAACATTTTGTTGTTGGGGGAGCGCAAATTTCCCCGTCATGGTATCTACGGCTTGCCAATTTTTTTTAAACAAGGTGTCAAAACGGTTTTGTAAAGGTGTCTTTTGCCCTTGTAACCATGCAATAGAGAATTGGCGATTCACCATAATACTAAAGAGTGCTGCAATATCCGAAGGTGCTGTTGCAGTATTTAAACGGAAGCCATCAAAAACAAAAGGAATGGTATTTTTATAGTTATGTTCAAACAATGCTGTTGCAACATTTTTGAGTAAGCCTAGAGGTAAATCTGGATAGTAAGGTGAGAAAAATTCCTTTTGTTTCATTAGTTTTGATGAAGTATTTTTTAATACAGTGAGCACATCATCTTTTTCTTCTTGTATAAAGCGCATAAATTGCTGTTGATCAGCTGGAGACATTATTTCAAAAGATTTCAGGCGTGCTAAAGCAGTACTGAGTTCATCATTTTGATCATTGAGATAGCAAAATAAGAAAGGTAATTTGTTTAATTTATATTTTGCTAAAACTGTTTCTAGCATTTGTTGAATTTTGGTTTGATATAGCTCTAAATCTTGCTGACTATTGAGATAGATATAGATAATACGACCTTTTGCATCTTTATAGGTCATATTATTTTGCCAATCTTGAATCAGAATTTCTAAATTCTCACATGAAATTTGTTCGGCAACATAGCTTTTGGGTTGGAATACCCAATCAGGAGTTGAAATATTACGTTTTTGTGCAAAGTCACATTCAATTTGACCTAAGCCAATATCATAAGATTTGCTAATAAATAGCTCACCAATATCCTGTTGTGTGAATTGAGCAGCTGTTTTTTTCATCCATGCAGTGAAACTCGCTCGACTTGCTCCATCTGTTAAGAGCTCATATCGCCCTAAGTCTGAATTCCACTCGGTTGCACCCAACTCAGACAAGCTCATGATTTGCTCTTGAAGTTGAATTGCATCAAAATTAGTCAATTCTTGTAGAATTTCATTGGCTTGAGATTGATTGAGTTGACGTAATTTTAGGGTTTCTAAAATCGCAATAGCAGTTAAGGTTTTTGGGTTATTGGTTTGAAAACCACTATGAAATTTTTGTAAGAGCGTTTGCAATGTTTCAATGACATTTGCACCTGTATCACGTTCAGCTGCAAGCATTTCATCGAGTAAATAATCATGTACAAGGTCAGCAGCCGAAACTTGGAAAAGTTGAGGTTGGCTGAAGACATCTAATTGTGCAGATTTTTGTAGTAAATCTCGGATAAACGTCAGTGCTGATCGTGATTGTACAGTATGCTCTTGGCGTGTGAGTAACCATGTTGCAAATGGATGTAATGGCCAACAACCTTTTGCAATAACTTGATTAAATAAATTTTCATCGTGCCAGACAGGGTATAGTTTAGTTTTAGGTAAATACTGTGCAAGACGTAACCAAGATTGATGGAAGTTATCTTCACTTGGATATTGTTGAAATAAGCGAGTTAATTCTTGCGTATCTTTTTGGATAAGATTGGCAAAAATAGTTTCTAAATTTGAAGAAAGATGTACTTTATTGGCAGTATCAAAGCGTGTGATATAGCGTTGTAATTGTCTAGAATCTTTAGCATTAAAGCGTTTTAGATACGTTTTTAAATCGTACTGAATAAAACCAATAAATCTTATCTTATTAGCATTATCTTGAATGCCTTGGAAAATTTGCTGTAGCGATGAATCACCAGCAAGGTCAGGGCGATCCGCAGCATATTCAAGATAACGACCAAATTCATCAAAGAGTAAAATAATATTTTCAAAGGGTTTATCTGTACCGCAATAGGTATCACATAAGGTTTGTAGTAGGTCTTGTGCAGATTCTTGACCATCTACAGGGATTGCACTGCCCGTAACATCCAAGAAAATTTGATCAACAGCAGAGTAAACATCTTCATTATTTTCAGTGAGTAATTGAAAAATTTGTGCTTGATCAAATTGTGCTAATTTTTTTTGAAATTCTAATGCATAAATTTGATAACTTCGTTCAACAAAACGTTGTGCTTTATTAAAACGTGGTGATAAATCTCGTACAGCTTGAGCATCAACCGCATGCATATCAAGTTGCTTAAGTACCACTTTGTTAAGCTGATTGCCTAAATGGAAATTACCCATGCCATCTAAGGCAATAATTAGGCTCGGTTTTGTAAAGGTTTCAAAACAGGACTTTGCACGTTGTCCGAGAGTAGCATCTACACGCTCTATATGCGTTAAGATTGTTTGTGCTAAAGGTGTATTAGGTTTAGATAATAATGTCGCTAATGTAACAGCTAAATGTGATTTACCCGCACCATAACCTGCAGTTGCTAACCAATAGGGATTATCTTCTCGCCCTTGTTTTGCAAGTGAAAGACTTTCAAGGAGTTCAACAACTAGTGAAGCTGTATCTTTAAGTAAATGTTGGTCTTGTTCATTGACTGCACCATGGTAATGGGGGCCATGAAAAATAAATGATTCTGCTGCAATATTGGCTTGATCTATACGATTTTGAAACCAACCAAGTTGTACTGCACCCTCGAAAAAACTTTGTTGATTAAACTGTACTAATTCTTGTAATTTCATGATTACACAAGCTCACTAAAAAATTCTGTTAAAACACGATCAGTAGAGACCAATTTAAGGATGAGAGCATTTCCTGTTAGGCGATCGATTTGTATAAACCCTTTTTCTGCCATCCAATCTAATAAACGGTTAAAGTGTTTATTAGACCAATTCATTAATAAATTCCAACGGGTTTGTGTCAAAAAATCATCAAAACTAATTTGTGTCTGTGATGAAAATAGTCGGTCCCATTCAAGAAATAAAAATGAACTGTAAGCAGGGAAAAATTTATATTCTAAAGGTGCTGTTAAGCGTTTAATCACAAGTTGTGTTTGAGCTTGCTCAACCTGAAATACGGGGATTTTATAAAAAGGAGCATCTACATTGTTTTGATCATAGCTTGTAAGAATGAGGCGTAGAAGCTTATTCAGATATTTTTGGTCACCACGCTTATCTTTTATATATTGTTCAAGTTGATCTAAATAAAATGTATCGGAAATTTGATATTTACTAGAAATAAAGACATCAAACCAAGCTGAATTTAGGCCCTCTCTCGGTTGTTGTGGGTCAACACGATTCATCATTAAATGCATCATGAATAAACTTACATCTTCATTTAACATGCTATCTTCTTGCAAAATAGTTTTAGCTAAAGGTGTAAGTTCTAAAGCCCAAATACTTTGTGTTTTTTCAGCTGAAAGTAAACCACTGCTAAAACCATAGGCGATAGTGGGTTCAACTTTTCCTGAACTAGCGCCTGTAGGAATACCTGTTAACTCTGAAATTTCATGTATCGTGCCATGTAAAATATGACATTCATTAGTTTTAATGAGTAATTCAGCAAGTAGTAGAGGCTCTAATTTAAATGTTTGTGGAAAGTTGTAAGTGAGGTTCATATGTTAAAACCTCGTTGCTCAAGTGCGGTGATGTTAGTGAGAATAATTTTTTCTGTTAGGTGACCATGTTGATCTTCGACATAACCTAAATAATAGCATTGTCCTTTATTTAGCTTATTTAATCTGTCACGCCAATCATTTGCATTATAATCAGAGCTGACTTGACTAAGAAGTTTGGCAAAACTATCGACTTCCGTAGTTGCAGGTTTAAAGAATAATTTAGTCGATGCTTGGAAGAGACGATCTTTCTGCTCTTTATCAAAGTTACTGATTGTTTGCGTGGCTAAAATTAAGCTAATACCAAATTTACGCCCTTCACGGAGCATTTTATCAATAGGTGAATCTGGTGCATGATCTAAGTTTTGCATTTCATCCAGCACAATAGTCATGGGCTTATCTTTGCTACCATGTTTTTGTACATAAGCCCAAATATCCCAGAGAATAAATTCAGTAATAATTCTTTGTAAGTCCCGAGGTATGTTCGTGAGCTGAATGACTTGCACAGGGAACTCATTACGAAGTTTATCTTCATATAAATTTTCGGATGCTTCTGTATCAAAACAATTCACTTTGACAAGTGTTCTAATTTTATTCGCGACACTTTCACCACGAGCACTATCAGCTTCTAAATCTTTTAAGAAGTCTGTTAAGTGATATTGAGGATTTTTTTCTAAACCTTGTTCTAACACTTTATCAATAATGGCTTGTTGCTGACTTCCGAAATCTTTGTAGACAGAGCAGAGAATATTTTTTACCCGTGTCGCAACATTAAAAGCCTTTTCTTGTACCTCTACTCCTGGAGCGATTTCATTGCTATAGGTTTTAAATGGATTGATCGGTAATGGATTGACAACCACATAATAGTCTTTAGGTTTACATACTTTTTGATAGACCTTTTCTGTGTGATGCGTTAAGAATCCATCTGTGTAATCTACAATAAAGGATGATAAACCCGCCCGAGCAAGCTCAGATAAAATACATTGAATGGCATAGGTTTTGCCCGAACCTGAAGAACCGAAAATCAGCATATGACGGTTATTCAATTGTTTATGATGAAAAGGCCAATGGACAGGTGTTAACATTTTACCAGTAGTACCAAAACAAATATTTTGTTTGACACTTTGTGATGATACAGGTTGATCAATGTCCTCAACTACAGTATTTGGGGAAGTTGGTGACAGTTCTGATAAAGACGTAAAATCTTCTATTGTTTGAAAATCAGTTAAGTCTAAATCAGAGCCTGATGTTTGATCTTGTGACTGTTCTTGATTGAATGTTGAAATATCTTCATGTTCTACAACATCTATGTTTTCAGTTGTTGTATGTTGTTGAGTATCAACTATCGCGTGAATATCTTCGATATTCGTTAATTCCAAATCCATACCTTTAAGTAAAGCCTGTTCAAAGCTTAAGGCAGAATATTGATGAACAAGATATTTTTTTTCATTTCCATGTAGTGAATCATGGGTAAAGAAAAACTCTTTAGATTTAGATAGGTTTAGTTTGGTCTCTGTATCGCAAATTACAATTTCAGAAGACCAATGAATTTGGTACTCACCTTCAGACAGCTTTTCAAGCGCAATATTAAGATCATTTAAACAGACTTGCGCACGGTCAAGCTGAGAACGTAATACAATGGCACGATAGAGTTGACCCCACCAATAGCGACAATCATAACGATTTTTTTGTGTTTCATGAATAGGGGTGAAAAGGTACTTTAAATGTAATAGTCCAGCTTCTATTTGCGCTTCAGCTTTAGTTAATAAAGTTTCTACTCCAGCGCCTACTTTTGCTTCAATAATTTTTGCATGAATTATGGGCTGATTATTTTCATCCATTTGTAATGAAACTTTGAGTAAATCTGGGCGATACTCTTGATCTTTAAACCAATGAGGGAAGGCATCTAAAGGGATCCATTGCTCAAGGATAGAGGAATCTATACACGGTGTTGTTTGCATTGTTAAAGCATAGCCGTATAGATTACGAATAATTTCTGATTCACCTAAAATGGCTTTGATTGAAGCTACACCAGATAAGCCTTCATTTAATGATGTAATTTTTTCAACGAGAGGTTTTAAGTTACTTTCACGTAAAAAAGGCATGTTTGCAGAGAGATGACTACTAATTTGTGTTTTTAATAGGTCATGCGCTTTTTGGTCTGCAGAAACAGTAACATTAAGTTCACCATATGCACCATAGCCTGAACTAAAGCTGATAACTTTATGAGTATATTCGGTTTGATGTAACTTCAGTAAGTGATGATCAAAATACTGGTCAATATTTACCACCCATTGTGCCATTTGGTGTAATTGTTCAATAAGCTGTTTTGAATTTTCATCATACTGAGTTTCAGAAATAACAAAAAATTGTTCTGAATCTTTACGATCGGTGACTTCTAAGCGTGCAGTTAAATCACTGTGTTTAGATTGAACTTGAATACGTCGATTACTTAAGAGTAATTGACGACGATCAGCTGTTTGTAGATAAGTTGGTTTCGGATAGTAAATAATTGGATAAATATTTAAACGATTTGCTGATGCATCAAACTCATAGATTGGTGCTGCTTCAGTTTTACCAATTGCTTGAGCTTGTAGAAAATCAAAATTAAATGCGAGATCGTAGCTGGTCCAAGGATATAACTGTTTACTTGCGTCAACCAATAGTCTTTGCTGAATATTTGTACGTTTTGATACAAAATGATTAATTCGTAGATCTAGTTTTTTATCTAGTTTACTAAATTGATCAAGCAAATGACTGTGCCAAATTTGCAAGGTGTTCACTGCATTTAAGTGAGATAAACCAACGGTATAAATAGTTAAATGTACAGTATAGTAAGGTGAAGACGTTATATTTTTTAAAATCTCTTGGCTTAAATACTGTTGTAAGCCAGAGAGTAGCGTTGATAATTTAGAAACATTGATAGCTAAAATTCTCAAGCCATTACAAACATGATGATTCGCTAAGGCGTAATCAGTCAAGACATTATAAATAATGTCTTGTTCAGGAACTTTCTTAACGACTTCTTTAACATCATCATCTTCGTCAATATCATCATCTTGTAATAATGCTTGAATAGATAAGTCCAATTCACCTTTAGGTTCACTACCAATAAAATGAAGCCATGAGAAAGATTTAATTTGGGTGCTGATGCCTTGCTTTTGTTTTAAAGCCAATAATGGTGCTTGAATTTCAGCGAGATTACAAATGCGATCATAGGTCAATCCATTCGGTAAATCTTCAGATTCTTGATGAGTAAGTTCAATAGCTTCATTAATGAATCTTGTTTGAGCTTGAATAAGTTCAAACACACTTGGATGAAATGCTGACACTAAAATTTGATTGATATTATGAAGGTCAAGGCGTTCAGATTGCTCTACAAAGCAGAATGCATAATAGACACGCTCAATCATTTCTTTTGCTTCAAAAGTTGCTAAAGATTTAAGTCGTTCACAAAGTTGCGTATAGGCCGTAATCAGTAAATGTGCTTTGGTCTGTGCGAAATAACGACCATGATCTAAATAGTTCTGAATAAATTGGATATATGTTGCTTTTAATTCAATGCAAAGATGCTGTATATCAGAATGATTTTCTAGAGAAAAGTCATGGAATACGTCATATATAGTCATGTTATTCAAGCCTAAACTTAATAAACGACATGCTTCTTGCTCATCAGTTGCATAGTAAATAGCTTTAAAAATTTGTTCAGGTAAAGTAAAAACAGGCAAAGTGTAGTCAGAGTAAGCGAGAAGATGACGATGTAAAATATTGGCTAAACTGACATGAATACGTTCGACTAGATACTCAGAAAAAGCCCATTTAAAGGCATATTCTTCTTCTTTTTCACCCGAGATAGTGATTTTAAATAAAACAACTGGATTGGTTGTTTTAAAAGAATATTCAACTGTGTCTTGTGCATCGGGTGTTAATAAAGGTGAAAAATGTAGTTCGACTTCATTAAAGCCTAAATCAAGATGATTGATTTGCTCTTCAATACCACCTAAAGCACCGTGTAATAGTACACGTGCAAGTGCTTTATGAGAAAGATTCTGTGCTGAATTATTATGATCTGATAAATCATGTTGGAAGTTTTTAACCGCAATGTTGACCCGCGTAACTTCTGAAAAATCATAGTTTTTTTGGTATTGCTGTAATGCAAAATGTAAGCCTTTTTGAATAGCTTCAAGACTATGACCACGGTAAAGCGGAATACTTTGTTTAGGTTCTGACGTTTTTTCCTCCTTTAGCCCCAATGCTTTTACTAGAGGTAGGAGATCAATTTGTTTTAAGTAGTGCTTTGCTTCTGGATGAGCATTAAAAATAAATAATTCTACATTTTTCAAATAAGTATCTATTTCAGTATGATTGATACCATCAATATCTTTAACTTCAAAAGGATCTTGATTTAAATGTGTATAGATTTTTTGATAATCTTTCTTTTTACGTGCTTTCGCTTTATAACGAGCATGACTAATAAATTCATAGGCATTTTTTAGGTATTGTAAGCCTTTTTTGTTTTGAAAGGTTTTGAGATCATTTTCGATATTTAAATAAGGAATCCCAATGTTTGGAAGTACTTTGAAAAAATGTGAAAAAATATCTTTGAATTCGGAATTATCCCCTATGCTTGAAAAGCATTGTATCAATAATTGACTACGTTGATTTAAAGTTAAAGGGATCAATTGATTGACGTGTTGAATAGTTGAATTAAACTGCTGAAGTTGTGTATCAGAAATATAAACATCTAAGTCTTCAAAGGCGGCAGTTAACCAAGTTTGATATTGTTTATCTAAAGACAACCAAATTTTTTCATCATCGCAAATAAAGAAATCAGAAAGACCACCTTTATCAGTTGTATGATCTAGACCAACTAAAAGTATAAGTAGTTGATCAACATGTTCATCATTCAAAGTACGATTACGATACCAAGTCAGTTTATCTTCATGATCTAACCAGCCCTTTTCTTGCAAATCAGACAAAGCTTGTTGATCTAAAGGATTTAAGCTTTGATTTTCCCAATAATGAATGAGTCCATGAGCAACTTTAAAATAGCTCACAAACTGATCATGTAGAGGAAATACCTGACTTAAATGTGAAAAAATCGTAAAAACCTGATGAGGCATCAAGCTCTGTGTAACAATCCTCAATTCATTGGTTTTAAAAAAAGTTTCTTGGATAGTATTAACTAAAAAGTTTTTATAACTCTCTAAAAAAAAGTCGGTTTTCATCTTTATTCTCAAATTTAAGGATTTTTTACAATAGAAACAGAGTCTGATAACTCAATCAGTAAACCTGATTGTTTTAAGCTTTCCTCAAACCAGTTCAATTTAATATCAGTTGTAGGATCACTTAACTTTTCATACTGCCATTGCAAAGCTTCTTGTAATTGCTCACCAAAAAATGAGATTGCAAAATGAGTTTGAATTCTGGCTAAAAAATCAGTCATCTGAATGCGTTTTCCAGCAGGAATTAAAGTGTAAACAAAGAGGCGAATCATATTCGCATTCAAGACAAAACGTTGATGTCCACCTGTAATAGGAATCACCAGACCAATGGTTTTAGCCATTTTTTTAAAGACATCAAAACTATGTTTGTCAATATTGGTATATTCACTTTCTTGGACCTCATGTTTTTTGCCTTCTGCGCGCAAAATTCGATAAATAATTTCTTCACTTTTTTGATAAGAATTTTCTGCATATTTGCGAATAGGATCGGATGTTACTGCTGTCGGTGAGCAAGCGATCCAAGCATAATGACCATGAAAGTTTTTTGTTTCATGGGCTGTTGTATCAAGTTGTCTTGAGCGTGCCATAATAGAACGTAGAACTTGCATCACACAAAGTAGTTGTAATAATTCAATTTTTTCTAGTTTACTAATATTGGATTTCAATAATGACAATAATTCGTTTGCAAATAAAAATGCTTCAAACACATAGTTCTTGGGTATGGTTGCTAATTTTGCATGCGATATTTTTGCTTTTGGAAGGTCGAAATCTTCTAGAGCATCTTCAATAAAATCACAAATTTTTTCAATTGATTGAGTCTCACTTCTGAATAATTTATTGAGTTCATTTTCAAGTTGTTGTTGTAAGCTCTCTAAATTAAATTCAAGATGTTTATACTGGTCAGTAGATGCCATTTTTTGAATGAAATCTGTATTTTCAGTTAGATTTGAGAACAGATAACCTAATTGTAAAAATAAAACTTCCCCACCACGAGCCATGAAATTATGATCGCTGAGTGAGAATTTTACAGTACTCTCTTCCCAATCATTAAAGTTTTCAGTCGTATGAGACCAAGTAATTTCACGACCTAGTAGCATAGGTGTGATCGGCAGGAAATTGTAAGTTGACCACGTTCGATTTTTTGCAACACCTACAAAACCATAAAGTAAAGCTTGCAAAGTCTGTACAAGTTGATTTTTTTCTGTCGCAGAAATAGAAGGGCTCATTCTATTCTTTAATTGTTCAATAGCATTTAAAAATTCAATTTGATGTGCAGGATGACGAGTTTCTAATTTTGATTGACTAAAAAAACTAAAAAATTTTAATGCTAATCGCGTAGATGGGCAATAATGAGTTGTTTGATCATTCACTTGAAAACTATTTTCACCAAAAGTATTTTTATTTTCATCTGCTTTTAGTGAATTAAAAACTAATAAAAATTCTGATAAATATTCTGTTGGTGTTTGATCTGCATAAAATCGGCGTCCAAAAATATCTAAGGCAATATTAGGTTTTTTGTCAGTATTAGAGGGGTTTTGATTGGGGGTGTTTTTCTTAGGGAAATAACTATATATATTTAAAGTGCTCAATGAATTAATCCTCTAAAGTTAAAGTTTTATTTTGTTTTAAGTCTAATTCAATTTTAATAATATTCTCTTGAATATCGCCATTAGATAAAGTACGTATTAGCGTAATTTGATCTTCATGATCAATTTCAGAATATTCGATAAGACTTAATTTAAATCGTTCTAATTGAGTTTTATAAATAGGTGTAAGGGACTCTGTGATATCACCTTTAATAATATTTTGAATATAGTCAAGTAAGGGTAAGCTTAACTCTAAGCGGACTTTATTTTCCTTTTTAAGAGTTAAATAGGGTTGTTGTTTATTATTACAGTAATTAACAATGAATTCTTTTTCCATAAAGCTACAAATTTTAATTTGTGCGATTTGAAATATAGAACTATCTGACCGTTTTAATGTAATGTTTAAATACTTATCTTCAATTATACCGCTGAAAAATAAATTAAGAGCTTGCAAACTCATTTTTTTAATTTGACGAGCATCCTCGGCCATAAATTTTTGAGTATCTAAACGCCACTCACTATATTTTTCAATATTAGGAGATCCTAGAAATTGTGCTTGAGCATTGGTATATATGGTTGGGTATAAATTATAGATAAATATTAAACGTCTTAAAGCAGGTTTAAAAAGATGTATATCACTATCTAAATCTTTTTGAATATAATTTTTGATTATGTTATGCAAAGCAGGGGTTATACCTTCAAAATTTTTAAGATCAGCTATAAATTTTTCGATTTCTAAACTGCGATAACCTGCGAAGTTTAATGTATGAAGTAAATGAATCGCAGGAAGTTTAAATGCATTCTCCCATGGAAGATGGTTTTGATATCCAAAAAATAAGTCACTGAAAATAATAGGATGTATAGGGGAGTCTTCAAGTTGAAAACCACCTGTCAATGATGCGCAAAAATGAGCAAGCATTTGCCTAAGAGTTAAACGTTTTTCATAATTGAGTAAATATAAATAAAGTAAACGTATACTATGGATGACATTGTCTACGTTATTTTTGATAGAAAGGTAGTTTTGAATAATGGGATGTTGAGGGTGGATTTCAACTAGTTCATGCCATGAGCTATGTTGAATAATTTTTTTAAATATTGATAGGGCAACTTCAATATTGTCTAATTTAGCTATATTGATAATGAAAAGCTTTTTATTGTGAATATTGAGGCTTAAATTTAGATGGTCTAAACTTTCTAATTGATCAGAAATATAGATTTCTTTATCTAATAAACTAAAAATTTCAGATTCAATATCTTGTGTTAAGTCAATAGATTTTAGATATTCAGTAATAGAAGTAAGTAAAGGTCCTGTATTACTTACAATCAACCAATTGTCTTTTTCATTAAATGCTTGAGACAGCCATTTTATCCGTTCGGATAGACTTAACTCACTCATATCTTTTAAGATGTTTAAATTATATTTTTCTAAATATTCATGTTTTTGAAAAGCATGCTGCTGAAATTTTTCATCTAAACGTTTAATTAAATCAAATGCAATGGTTGATTTACCATCGCCAGCATGTCCAGTAATAATAATGATGTTATTTTTATCTTTTATAAGCAAATTATAGATATGTTGAACAATAGGAAATTCAGAGTAAATTTCATTAAAATATGTCGTATTTATTTGTGATTCTGCTAAAGCATTTGCTCCAGCCGGCGTTAAATTATGTAAGGAATTTAAATAGCTTATAAAGTCAAAATTCATTTTTTTCTTGTCCCAATAAAATATTTCAAAGTAAAAGGTATAATTAATGTATTAAGTGTCTCAAAAGTTCATCAATATCTTCTTTTGAAGTTGTGAGACCTAAGCTAACTCGTATTGTAGATAATCCTTCTTCTGTAGAGAGTCCTATTTCTTTCAGGACATAAGAAGCTTCTACATTCAGTGATGAACAGGCTGATCCATTTGAACAAAGAATGCTTGAGTTAGCGATAAATAACTGACTTTTAAAATGTGGTACCGTGAAGTTAATAATATGTGGAATTGCTTGTTCGAATGGTGTATTTAATTTCCAACCTAAATTTAAAATTTTTCTTTTCAGATAATTTGATAAGTCTTCAAAATACCCTTGATGTTGAGATAACATCTCGTCCGTTGCTGCTGTAGCAAAAGCAAGAATTAAAGGAGTTGCAAGGGTGCCTCCACGTAATCCAAATTCTTGACCTGCACCATGAATAATAGGCTGGAGTTTAGTTTCTCGTATATCTCTGATATACAAAGCCCCAATTCCCTTAGGACCATAAATCTTATGTGCAGAAAGGGAGAGAAAATCAATATTTAAGTCATCTACATCAATTTTTAATTTCCGATAGGATTGTGCTGCATCAACATGAAATTTAATATTTTTTTTAAAGCAAGCATTACCAATTTCTTTGATTGGTTGAATAGATCCTAGTTCATTATTTACATGCATAATGCTGACAAGCACCGTATCTTCACGCATGTGTGAAATAATATCTTGTGCTTTTACAATACCATTTACTTGTGGTGCAATATAAGTAATTTCATAACCAAATTCTTTTTTTAGAAAATTACAAATAGACAAGATACATTTATGTTCGATAGTGCTTGTTATAATATGCTTGCCTTTTTTTGTGTTAGCAAGTAAATAACCTTTGATTGCTAAATTATTTGATTCGGATGCTCCACTCGTAAAAATGATTTCACTTGTATATGCTCCGATCGACTCCGCAATTTTTTCACGAGCAATTTCTATTTTATCAGAAGAAGATCGACCCATTTGATGAGCTGAAGAAGGGTTTGAGTAATCTTCCTGAAAAGAACGAAATAATTCGGTTTTAACAGAAGGAAGTAAAGGGGTCGAAGCAGCAAAGTCTAAATAAACCATCTTCTACTTAAATCTACGATTGTATTTTGATGATACATCTGGAAGTATTATTTTTCAAAAAAATAATCACTAAATACGTCAAATTATGTCGTTGAATCGCTTGAGCATTATTTTAGTAATTTAGCGTTTATGTAGTAATTATATTAATTAAGGAAATCTATTAATGGATTTCGTGAGCCTTAACTTAAAAATGACAGAATTTCATCCCTTCTTCTGAAAATATTTTGTCTATATTTTACACAATAAAAGTCATTGTTCTTAGAGCTCAAGTATACAAAAAGCCAATTATTTCAGTAAGATAATTGGCTTGAGAAAAGAGTCTGGCTATCCGCTTATTCGTCGGTCATCCCAATAACACGGCACTACAATCAAATGGTTCTCATGTAACCGAGACCATAATCTTACACCTAAATCCCGCTGCATATTTTGGACTGTGAAATTGGAA
>FPIC01122910.1_pt1 | contig 20838 bp, 21 predicted proteins | sample 1504481 | NCBI WGS metagenome assembly FPIC01 (sample SAMEA4475357, study PRJEB15587) | soil metagenome | biome: Soil; feature: Field | place: India | collected 2015-03-11 | depth 0 m
AAACTCTTCATCGAAGTTATAGACTTCTACCACTTTTGAGCCTTTTTTATACAAGTAGGACTTTTTGAGGTGAGGATAAACCACCAGTACTCTGTCTGTGCCAGCTTCCAGAAGCTCCCATACCTTTCTTTCAAGCTCTTCTGATGTATTTGAAGGTGATGCTATTTCAATTACAAGTTCAGGAGGAACTTCTAAGGCTCTGCCAGTTAGTTCTTTTAGTCTCTCTTTGCTAATATACACAATATCCAAGCCTCTTAGGGTAAGCGGATTTTTCTTAAGCACAATGCCTACTTCTCCTACAAGCACCCAGACTTTGCTTCTGGACTTTTCCATTAGAAAGCCGGCAATTTTTGCTTCAATGTAGCCGTGCAATCCACCGGCGGGAGCCACTTCCACCACCTCACCATCTACTATCTCATAAAGACCCTCTGGAAGCCTTCCCTCAATATAGTCTTCGTAAGTTATAAGCCTTTCCTTCAGCACCATTTTCTATAAATCTATACCTTTAGTGTCTAAAATGCCTTGTGCCTGTAAAGACCATAGCCATGTTATATTCGTCTACAGCCTGAAGTACTTCTTTGTCTCTTATAGACCCTCCAGGTTGAATTATGGCAGAGATGCCTTCCTTTCCAGCAATATCTACACTGTCTCTAAAGGGTAAAAAGGCTTCTGAGGCAAGCACAGCACCTTTCAAATCAAAGCCGAACCTTTTTGCTCTTTCTATAGCACATCTTAGGCTATCCACCCTAGACACATTTCCAGAGCCTATACCTATGGTTTGTTTATCTTTTGCAATAACTACCGCGTTAGATTTGAGATATTTGCAAACTTTCCAAGCAAAAAGCATGTCCTCCATTTCTTTCTGTGTAGGTTCTCTTTTAGAAACCACTTGAAGTTTCTCGTAATCAATGCTATCTTCCTCTTGCAGGAGATAGCCTCCGCTTACCTTTTTTATATCAAAGGAGTAAGAAAAACCAAGGGATTGCAAAAGTCTAAGATTTTTCTTTTTAGAAAATATCTCAAGAGCCTCTTCAGCAAATTCAGGAGCTATTACTACTTCAAAGAAAATCTGAGTTAGCTTTTCCGCAAGTTCTTTTCCTACTCGGTCGTTGAAAGCTACTATTCCTCCAAAGGCAGATTCACTATCAGAAGAAAAGGCTCTTTCAAAGGCTTCAAGGAGATTTTTACCTATGGCTACACCACATGGATTGTTATGCTTTACTATTACACAGGCAGGTTCAGAAAACTCACTTACAAGCCTAAAGGCAGAATCCACATCAAGATAGTTGTTAAAAGACATTTCCTTTCCTTGAAGTACCGGGAAAGAGACCACTCCTATATCTTCAAGAGGGTTCTTCAAGAGCCATCCTTTCTGGTGAGGGTTTTCACCGTATCTTAGCTCTTTTAAAAAGACCGCAGGAAAAGAAAACTTCTCAGGAAGCTCTTCTATCTCAAAGAGCCTTGAAAGGCTATGCCATATGACCGCATCGTAGTAAGAGGTTAAAGCAAAAGCCTTAATAGCGAGTCGTTTTCTATCTTCAAGACTAAGATTTCCTTCTCTTATCTTCTGAGCTACCCAGCTGTAGTCTTTTGGGTCTACAACCACCGCAACTCTGTAGAAATTTTTAGCGGATGCTCTAATAAGAGTGGGTCCTCCTATGTCTATGAACTCCATAAGCTCCTGCTCGCTTAGGTTTTCTTTAAGCTTTTCTTCAAAAGGGTATAAATTCACCACTACTAAATCTATTGGCTTTATACCAAGCTTTTCTATTTCCTCCGTATCTTGTTGAACCCAATCTCTGTAAAGTATGCCTCCGTGCACCGCAGGATGAAGTGTCTTTACTCTACCTTCAAGAATCTCAGGAAAGCCTGTAAGCTCTTCTACCCTTACAACCTTATAACCTAAGCTTTCAATAAATTTAGCAGTGCCACCGGTGGATATTATCTCATAGCCTTTTTCATAAAGTGCTGAAAGAAGCTCTTCAAGTCCTTCCTTGTAATATACAGATATCAACGCTCGCATTTAATATATCTTAACAGAAGAGAAAGAGAAGGTATAAATTTAAACATATAGCCATGGACTTACAGCAAAAGTTAAGAATCATGTCTAGGCTTGCCAATTTTGAGCGGGATGGAGAGTTTAATTTTGAAAGCTGTATATATGAAGCAAGCACTCCCAAAGGCAAGGTTCCTATTTTGAAGCTTATGCAGACTACCATGTGTGATAAAAACTGTATCTACTGTGCCTTCAGAAGGGATAGAGAAGGGGTACCTAGGCTCTTTTTACAACCTGAAGAAATAGCAAGAGGATTTATGGAGTTATACAACAGAGGCAGGGTAAAGGGACTTTTCTTATCCTCTGGTATATTCGGTAGTGCGGAATTTACTATGGAAAAGCTTATAGATACTGCAAAAATCCTGAGGGATAAATATGGTTTTAAAGGATACATACACCTCAAGCTGATGCCTGGAGCGTCTACGCAGAGCGTTGAGGAAGCGGTAAAGGTAGCCAATAGAGTTTCCATTAACTTAGAAACTTCAAAGGAAGAAAGGTTAAAGAATATAGCGAAGGGCAAAAGCATACTTAAGGATATGCTTCCCAAGATAGAGCTGGTGGACAGATTAATAAGAGGGCAAAGGGGTAAAAGTCAGATTACCCAGATGATGGTGGGCGTAGGAGATGAAAAGGATGAGGAGATAATAAAAGCAGTGGATTTTCTAAACAAGCGTTATCGTATGAGTAGAGTCTATTTCAGTGCCTTCTTTCCTATAAAAAATACGCCCCTTGAGGACAAGCCACCGGAAAACCCTATAAGAGAGCATAGACTTTATCAGGTGGATTTCCTTATAAGAGAATATGGATTTAGTTATGAGGATTTTAAACCTATACTTATGAATGGTAACCTTCCTTTAGATAAAGACCCAAAGGAGCTGTGGTTTTTAGCCCATCCTGAGCTATTTCCCGTAGAACTTAACACTGCAGACTATGAGCTCTTGATTAGGGTGCCCGGCATAGGCAAAGAAACCGCGAAAGAGATAATAAGAAGGAGGAAAGTTAAAAGACTTACACAACCTGAAGACCTCAATGGTATAAGAAACTTGAAAAAAATACTCAAATACACAACTCTAAACGGAAAGCACTTCAACCTTCCATAAAAATATACTGGTAGCTTTCCCTTTCTCTTATGACCCTATAAGAACCTTTTTCCACCAAAACTTCACAGGCTCTGGGTCTTACATTGTAGTGCGAAGACATAGCAAAGCCATAAGCTCCCGCAGATAACACTGCTAAATACTCGCCACGCTCTACCCTTGGCAGTTCCCTGTCAAGAGCCAGAAAGTCCCCCGTCTCACATATGGGACCTACAACATCTACCTTTATGAAATCCCTACCTTCATCTACCACTGGTACTATATGATGATAAGCTTCATACATGGCAGGTCTTACAAGGTCGTTCATACCAGCATCTACTATAACAAAATGCTTGTGTCCTTTGTCTTTTAGAAACTGAACCTGCGTCAGCAATATACCTGCATTTCCTACAATAGACCTTCCCGGTTCCAATATTAACTTTGCCTGAACACCTCTTAGATTTGGAAGGATAGCCTTTGCGAGGTCTTCAGGTTCTGGGTTTGCCTGCTCGAGCTTATACTTTATGCCAAGACCACCACCAAGGTCTAAGTATTCTATGTCAAAGCCTGCCTCCACAAGCTGATGATAAAGCTCCACTACTTTTTGCGTAGCTTCTATGTATGGAGACACATCCAATATCTGAGAGCCTATATGACAATGTATGCCAACTACCTGAAGGTTCTTTAAAGTTCGTGTATACTCATACTCTTGTTTTGCGGTTTTTATATCCACACCAAACTTGCTTTTTTTCATACCAGTTGATATATACGGGTGGGTCTTCGGGTCCACATCTGGATTTACCCTTATAGCTATGCGAGCCTTCTTTCCGAGCCTTCCAGCAATATCGTTGAGGACCTCAAGTTCCATCAAAGACTCCACGTTGAACATAAGTATTTCCGAACTTATAGCGTATTCAAGCTCCTTCACAGTCTTTCCCACACCCGCATAGACAATCTTTGAGGGTTCTATACCAGCCTTAAGGCTTGCATACAATTCACCACCAGAGACTATGTCCGCACCCGCACCTTCCTCCTTTGCGAGAGCTATTATGTGAGGATTAAAGTTTGCCTTAACCGCATAACATATTAGGGCTTGTGGGAAAGCTTGTTTGTATGCTTTTATTCTGTCCCTTATGTAGCTTCCGCTGTACACGTAAAGGGGCGTGCCAAGTTCCTCTGCAAGGGCTTTTAAAGAAACACCTTCAAGGTATAGCTCACCCTTTTTGTATTCAAGGTATGGGTTGTATTCTTTAAGCATGGCAAAAGATTATACAACAACTACCTCTCTAATGAGAGATACTTGACCGCATAGTCCCACATGGAAACGTAGGCAAGTGCCACGGAAAGCCAGAGAAGGAGGTTATAAAAGTCAAAGCCAAAGCACAGAGCTAAAAGGGTCAGAAATTCGGTAAAGGCTTTAAGCTTGCCCAGATAAGAGGCGGGCATGGCATAGCCTTTTTCTACGGAAAGGCTTCTCAGGAAGGAAACGGAAAGCTCCCTTATTAGAAGTAGCACAAAGGGCATAAGTTCTATCTCCTGCATGTATAGGAAGAAGGAAAGAACAGCAAGCACAAAGACCTTATCTACAAGAGGGTCAAGCAAAACCCCCAGCCTGCTCACCTGATTGTTCCTCCTTGCCATGCCACCGTCAAGCCAGTCAGAAAGTCCAGCAAGCATAACCAAAAAGCCCGCAAGGTTTCTATTGCCCTCTTCCAGAAGGTATAAGGTGGGAAGGGTAAGGAAAAACCTTAAGAGGGTAATCAGGACTGGCATAGGTTTATTTTAAGATATTCAAGAGGCTTTAGTATCTGAGCCTCCTGCAAACCAAGTTCTTTAAAGGTGATAATCCTTTCCTTAAGCCTTTTAGCCTTTATGCCTGTAAGTCTTTGAAAAAACTCAAAGTCAAAATCCAGAAAGAAACTTCCATGTATCAGGAAGGCTTTTTTTGTAAGCCTCATGGCACAGGCAATTAGCTTTCTGCCCCTGTATGTTATCTCTCCAAGGGTTGGATAAAAATAGCAAAAATAGTCCTCATACCCACCCCTATACCTGCTCATCTCCAGTGAAGGCTCAAGCTCTCTCAAGGAATCTAAGAGGAGACCCATGAAGTTTCTGTATATATTTGCAAAACTGCCTCCCCACGCTTCCCTTAAGCCTGCGTAGGAAAAGGAGAGGTCAAGATGGTGAAGAAGAGCACCACCGCCTGTAGGTCTCTTCACATTGGGTAAGTCCTTATAGATTATTTCCTGCGAGTAGCCAATACTTATGGTGGGTTCCTTCCACCTGTAAAGCCTGAAGGAACAAACACCCTCATGAGCCTTAAGGAGGTTATGCCAGTCTCTTTCCATGTTTTCTTTTCCGCCAAGGGTCTCAACCTTAGGAGATAAATCATAAAGTTTTTCCATGCTTGAGCATTAATATTTTAAAGTTATGCGTTTTTTAGAGAGGTTTTTTAAGAAAAGAGAGGAAAAAGCACATATACAGGTAGAAACGCCCAAGGGATTGCTTACCTTTGATACAACTGACTTCCTTGAAAAGGACCCTGACGCAAGGATAGAGGAGTTCTGGATAGATGCCATGGATGTATCAGAAGATGGCTACTGGCTTTTGGTGGGCAGGAGGCATGGTGTTTTTCAGCTTTATGACTGGAGCGGTAAGCTCCACCGTCTTCCTTCAAGACCTCCCGCACAGGTGATAACAGAGATACTCTTTAAAGACAGCTATCTTGCCCTGCTTACACCACCCTATCTGGTGGTTTATCTCTTAGAAGACAGAAAAAACCCCAGCACGTGGAAGAGTTTTCGCACCACTCAGGAGGGCATAAGGGCTTCCAGCGGGCTTGATATAAGGGGAAGCCTTTTGGCTTACGGTGTGGTGGGTGAAAGGGTTTATGTGATAGACATATCAGGAGGCTTTGGTTCTCAGGGATTGGATTTTAAGAGCGTTTTTTCTTATTCCTCCGCAAGCCTTGGTGAGCTAAAGGCTTTAAAGTTCATAAGCAGTAACAGGCTAATCCTGTCGGGCACCAAGGCTGTAGCTCTTTACGACCTTGCTGGTAATTTGATAAACAGGCTTGAAGTGCCTTCTGGCAAAGCCCTCTGCGTGCTAAAAGAAGGCATACTCCTTACGGAAGACAATCACATACACCTTTACGACATGGAGCTTAAAAACAGGCTAAAAAGCCTTGAAGTGCCGGTAAAAGTTTCTCAGATGGACTGCTCACCGGAGGAGGACTTTCTCTTCATGGCGGACGCAGAGGAAAACAGGCTTGGCATTGTCTATCTTCCCACCTTTGAATACCTGCATACCCTTGAAGGTTTTGGCTATTCGGTTTTGAGGCTTTCTCCAGACGGAACTATCTACACTTCCAGCCTTCTTGAGGAAGAGGATAGAAGGTTTTATCCTTTAAGAGCCATAAGGACAAATCTGATAGATTTCATGTATGACAGAGAAAGGCAGGAACAGCTGATAAAAAGGGCTGAAGAGGAACTAAAAAGGCTCAAAAACAGACTTAAAAAATGGTCTACTGAGGAGGGCGAGCCTCAGGAGTATAAAAACCTTCTTTCCATGGATGCTCCAATAAGAAGGCTCAGGGAGCTTGTGTGGGAAGGAAAAGAGGCTTTAGAGCTTGCAAGGTTTGAAGCTTTCCTTTCAAGGATAGAGAAAAGCATTGAAGAGGGCAGGCTTACGGGTGAAGAACTAAAGGAAGTGGAGGAAAGGCTCAGGATAGAAGAAGGGCGGAGAAGGGAAAGACTGCTGGAACTCAAAGAAAAGGCTAATGAATACTTCAAAAGGGCACTTGAGGAAAGGTTTGAGGAGGTAAGAAAAGCCCTCAAAGGGCTTGACACGGAAGACATAAGAGACCTTGAAGCCCTTGAGGAGGTAAAAAGCTTAAGGGAGTTTATATCAAAACTTCCCAGAGACTTCTACGAACAGGCTCAGAAAGAACTAAGCTTGACCCTTCAGGAAAAACTTCTTAGGGACAGGCTCAACAAACACAGGATTGTCATAGAGGGTCAGAAGGTCTTCTTTGGGTCTGAGGAGTTTCCTCGCTTTTCCGGGGAGAGGAGGCGGTTAAAGTGGCGTCTAAAGGTGGAAGACAGGCTCCTAATTCAGGACAGGCTTTATGCAAAGGTCGCCTTTGAGAGGGAAGATGGTCTTCTGTTGGAGCCAAAGAGGTATTCCAATTTGATACCTCAGGAGGAGCTAAAAAACATACCCCAATGGGTAAGAAGGTATTTAAGACATCTGAACGGTCTTTTTGCCTATGAGCCTTACAGGCTACCTCTCTTTGTGTCCTATGAAGAAACCCCATGGTTTGTAAAGAACTTGGAAAAATTTGTGAGTCTTGTAAAGGAACAGCTCATGTATTCAGAAGGCATACTTATACTGGAGGGTGATGCGGGCGTTGGTAAAAACTTCCTTGTGGAGGTTTTTTCAGCCCTCACAAACAGACCCCTATACATAGTGCCGTGCAACTCTAAGATGGAAAAGGAGGATATCACCTTCGTATATGAGTTTGACCCAAAGAGGGGCACAAAAAGGGTCTATTCGGACCTCGTGAAAGCTCTGCAAACGCCCGGTGCGGTCATTTACTTTGACGAGATAAACACGCTACCCGCCTCCATGATAAAGCTTTTTAATCCTCTCTTTGACTACAGGCGGTATCTTGCCCTTCCTACTGGGGAAGTTATTAAAGCCCACCGTGAAGTTATCCTCGTGGGTGGTATGAACCCGCAGAACTACCTTGGAGTTTCTGAGCTTCCGCAGGATATAAAATCAAGGGCTGATATTATCTTCATAGACTACCCACCCTTTGAGGACGAAAGGGGCTTTTACCACCCGGACGAAGCTATAATACTAAAGGACCACATGCAGGAGCTGGCAACCCTTAGCTTGGAGGACTTTGTGAGCCTCTGGCACCATGTTATAAACGGCATAAGGGTCAAGGATTTTGACAGGGTAGAGGAGTTTGAAGAACCGCTCCACAAGCTCTTTGAGCTTCTGAAAATTGCCAATGCCATAAGGAAGGCATACAGAGCTTATCAGACCCAGCAGTCAGAAGAGCCTGTAGATTTTGTCTTTTCGATAAGAGACACCATAAGATGTGCAAGAAGGCTCGGAAGGTATAAACAGGTAAAGGAGCTGGTGCTTGACACCATACTGCCCAAGGTAAGCTCCCCCCTTGAAAGGGAAGTGTTAAAAAACATTGTGGAAAGGTTATAATAGAGCTGATGGCTAAAAGGTTGCTGGTGCTAACAGCCGGCGAGCTCGTGCTTTCCTTTCTTATAGACGGAGATAAGCCCTACAGGGTTAGTGCGGAGAAGGCAGGCAGTCCGGTGCTTTTAGATAGCATATTCAAAGGTAAGGTAAAAAGGGCGGCAAAGGGGATGGAGGGTGTTTTTGTGGATATAGGGCTTGAAAGGGACGCTTTTCTGCCATTAAAGGGGGAAAGCTACAGAACGGGTGAAAGTGTAATAGTACAGATGGTGAGAGAGCCAGAAGGTGATAAGGGGGCAAAGCTCAGCTCTAACATAAAGCTCGTTGGAAAGCACCTCATATACTTTCCCAAGGGCAGGGATGTAAAGTGCTCCAGTAAGGTGGAGCAGGAGCATAAGGAAAGGCTGTGTAGTATATTTGAGGGAGAGCTCTCAGAAGATGGCTTAATAATAAGGAGTTCTGCCTTAAAGGCTTCAGTGGAGGAGCTTAAAGAGGAGCTAAATAAACTGAGGGATTTATGGAAGAGGGTTGAAAGGAGGTTCAAGCTTGTCAAAAAGCCCCAAATCCTCTTGGAAGAATACCCGGCGTACATAAGGCTTATAAGGGACTACTGGAGCGACATGGAGGAGGTTGTCTGCGACAATCCCTTAATATGGCACCGCATTACAACCTTCTTAGAGGAATTTGAACCGAACCTTATAAAAAGAACCTTCTACCTTAAAGACCCGAGCCCCTATATACGCAGGTTTTCTGTGTATGAAACCATAAGAAGTTTATTCAGTAAAGTGGTGTGGCTAAAAGGCGGTGGGTTCATAGTGATAGAAGAGACGGAGGCCTTTACCGTTATAGATGTAAACAGCGGAGACCCAGTCGGCACATGCCATGAAGAGAACGCCCTAAAGACCAATTTAGAGGCTGTGGGGGAAATAGTTAAACATATAATGCTCAGAGATATAGGGGGTGTAATACTGATAGATTTCATAGACATGAAGAAGCAAGATAACAGAAACCTTATAATAAACACAATGCTGTCAGCCTTTGGTGAAGAAGCCTGTAATGTGAATGTGTATGGCTTCACAAAGCTTGGCATTCTTGAAATGGTTAGGAAAAAAAGGGGAAGCAGTATTGTTAAACTGCTGTCAGAATCCTGTCCCACATGCAAAGGAAAAGGTTATGTAAAAAGCGGACAGCTTTTCATGTTTGAACTCGAAAAGGAGCTGTCAGAACACATGCATAAGAGCCTAACCCTTGAGATAAACCCCCTAAGGTCTAATTTGGCAAAAGGCCTTCTGGAAAAGCTTGGTTATAAAAATGTGCAAGTAAGAGAGACGCCAGAAAAGAATATAGACAGCTACAATATAAGCTATGCTTAGAATAGTTTTTTTATTTATGTTATTGCTGGTTAGCTGTGCCAAGCTCACCGAAGAAAAGCGTGCAAAGCTGGCTCGTGAGCTTTATTCGGAGGGAATGGTTGCCTATTCAAGGAAAGACTATAAGGAGGCTATAGGCAAACTTTCAGAAGCTCTAAAATACCTTGAGAATTTAACACCGGAGGAGATAAAGTCCGCCAAATACGCCATAGGAGAGAGCTATTACTTTAGAAAGGACTATATAAATGCAGTGGTTTATTTAGAGGATTATCTTTTTTATTATCCCGAAAGCCCAGAGGCGGAAAGGGTTTATTTTATGGTGGTAGATAGCTATATGAAGGTGGCTCCAGACGCTTATAGAGACCAGACCTACACCCTTAAAGCCATAGACAAGGCTAAGGATTTTCTCAGCAGGTATCCAAACAGCCCGTACACGGATAGAGTGCTTGACCTTATTGACAAGGCACAGACAAAACTTGCAAAACATGAATATCTGATAGCCCGGTTTTATGAAGACTTTGGCTACTACTATTCAGCTTCCCTGCGATACAAAAACCTGTTGATTAATTACCCGGAGCAGGTTTCAGAGGTGGAGGTCCTATATAGGTATATAAAATCCTTGCTTCTTGTCAAGGAACAGGCAAAAAGGCAGGAAGAAAAGTATTTAAAATGGATAAAGGAAGCAGAAGCTGAGCTAAGAAAGGCTCAATCGGAGGAAGACAGAAAAGCAATCCAGAAGAGGATAGACTTTTTAAAGTCCGAGATAGAAAGATGGAAGAAGCTGGCAGAGGAGAGCAGGAAGGAGGGAATAAAACAGCTTGAAAGGTATAAAGAGGTCTTTGGCGAAAATAGCTATTACAGAGAGCTTAAAAAGTATGCAGGATAAGAGGGAAATCCTTAAAACTATAAAGGAACTTCTTGATGGCAAGAAGGCGGAAAACATAGTCATACTTGATGTTTCAAAACACACAAACATAGCGGACTACTTTGTTATAGCTACAGCAAACTCATCAATCCATGCCAAGGCTCTAACAGACTATCTTGTAGAGGAGCTTGAAAAGAGAGGTATAAAGCCTGACCATCTGGAGGGTGTGGAAGGTGGTGGCTGGATTCTAATAGACCTTATTGATATAATAGTTCATATATTCTTACGGGAGTGGAGAGAGTATTATGACCTTGAATGGCTATACTCAAGTGCTGAGAGGGTAGATGTATGATGTTGTTAAAGGTGCTTTTATTTCTTTTCCTTATAGTTCTCTTTCTCCTTTTCATAGCTCAGAACGCTGGATATGTGGATGTAAGCCTTTTCCACATAAAATACAGCGTCCCCCTCTTTGTGCTACTCCTGCTTTCCTTTACCTTAGGCTTTATACTTCCTTCCATATACTTCCTCCTGAGGGAGGCAGGCATAAGCAGACAGCTCGGCAGGCTAAGGAGAGGGCTTGCTGAATTCTCCGCAGGCTATCTAAGCAGGGCAGAGAGAGAGCTAAGAGCCACCGATGTAGGAGACACCCTCTTAGCCTTTATATACCATACGCAGGGGCGTTTGGAAGAGCTAAGGAATATAAAAGGTCCTTCCTTAGCCTTGAGCGGATATATTCTTATGAAGGAAGGCAGAAGGGAAGAGGCAAAGGAGCTTTTAGAAAAAGCCCTGTCTGAAGACCCGGATAACCTCAACGCTCTCAAAGGGCTTAGAGACTATTATGCCCTTAAGGGCGACTGGAATAAGTCCCTCGAGTATCAGGAGCGCGTGCTTGACCTGTGCGAAAGGTGGGAAAGGGAAGAAGAAAAAAGGATAAAGGCGGAGATATTTGGCAAGCTATACGAAGAAAGGGGCGAAGACAAGTGGATAGAGAAGGCTTTAGACTTGCAGAAAACACCATACCTTTATGCTTTATACCTCAAGCACCTCCTCAGTTCAGACAAAGAAAAGGATGCGAGAAAACATTGGGAAAAGATAGTCTCATCAGGCTACCAGGAGGAAGTCTTATGGTGTTTGATGGAAGAGGAGCAGGTCCTTATGAAGATGCTAAATTTTGTAGAACAAAGGGCGGAAGCCATAGAACCTGATACGCTGGCAAGCTTTTATATGAGGCTAAACCTCTTCAGCAAGGCTAAGGAGTTAGAGGATAAGATTTCCCCCCCTGTTAAAGCCATGCTATACGCTTATATGTCTCATAAGGAACAGGATAAGCTCTGCCTCAATAGCCTGAGGGAACTTTATAAACCCTTTGCCTGTTCCTGTGAGAAGGATTATAATAGGTATGAGCCTATATGCGAAAGCTGTTTGAAATGGGGAGAAATCAAGTTAAGGAGGGTATAAAATGCTGGTGGATTTTGAAAGATGTATAGTGAGGCTTAAGGTGGTTTATTATGGCATAGCTCAATCCGGCAAAACCACAAACCTTGAAAAGCTGTCAGAGTTTGAGGGATTAGGGCTTACTAAGATAGATACAAAAGAGGAGAGAACCCTCGTTTTTGACTTTGCCACAAAAAAGGTTAAGGTGGGGGACCTAACCCTATCCTTTGCCCTCTATACCATACCCGGTCAAGATATCTACAGGGATATCAGACTAACGGTCCTGAGGGGCGTGGATGGGGTGGTTTTTGTGGTGGATGCTCAAAGGGAAAAGCTGGAGGAAAACATAAACTTTTATTCACTGCTTAAGGCGGACCTTATGAGACTGGGTAAAGACTGGAAGGAAGTTCCAACCGTTCTGCAATACAACAAAATGGACCTGTCCAATGCTATGGATTATAAGGAACTTGAGTACAGGTTTAATATGGATAACCTGCCTTCTGTGTGTGCAAGTGCCATAAGAGGTGAAGGCGTGGTGGAAACCTTCAGGCTTCTGGAGGATTACCTTGTAGCGAGGATTGAAAGGTTGTTATCATGATATCGGGCTATCTTAAATCCCAGCAAGACTTAGTAGACCTTTTAAACGGATACCTTTTTAGTAAAGTGGGGGTTCTTGAGCTTTTCTTGGGTGCCAACCTTGTTTCCATGTATGTGGAAAGGGGGTTTATAAAGGGCTTTAAGCTGGTAGGAGATGAAAGGTTAAAAGTGGACCCCAAGAATAGACGTTCCGCACTCATGTACCATCTGTGTGAGTTTATGGACCATCCGGAGGCTTTCTTTACTTTTAGAGAAGGAAAGGGTGAGGACCTTTTAGAGTTAAAAGAGCCCATGGGTGTAGATGAGCTGGTTTTACAACTGCAACTGGTACATGGAGAGCTTAAGGGACTTCTGGATAAGGTCATAACTCCCTATGCGGTCGTGAAGGTTATTAAAAGCTTTGAGGGACAGAGCCTCTATGATGGTGCAAGTGTATATGAAATAATTGTAAACTCTGAAAGAAACATAGTGGAAGAGATTAGAAGGCTAAAAACCTTGTTTGCAGATGGAAGCTTAGATATAAACCAGTTCTATAACCCGGAAGTCTTCAAGGACGAGGTGAGCGTCGAATACGTTATGAAGGACATAGACATCAACAAAATAAGCCTTTCCACCTTTTTGGAAAACTTCCAGCTAAGTAAATTCACGGGTGTTGTAGTTTTCTTTGGTGCGGATTTTGAATATGAGCTGTATTATAAAAAGGGTAAGCTCGTATCCATCCATCCATGCAGTGCGGAGCTTTTTGATTTTATATTAAGTCCCTATCCCGGTACTAAGGTCAATGTTATAAGTCTGGGAAGTAAGGTTCTTGACCTTTTGGCTCTAAGACATTCTGAAAATAAGGCAATGCAAGCCCTTTCCGGCTCTTTTATTGAGCTCGGAAAAGTGCTTATGGGAATGAACCTTGAGAAGAAGACGGGGCTGATAACTGTATATCCCGACGGCTACAGGATGCATATATTATACAGAGATGGACTTATGGTTGGGGTAATAGAGGAAAAGGCTGGTGATTTCAAAAAGGTTGCAAGGTTCCATTTTGATAAAGCCAAGTGGCTCGATTTGACCTTTTACAGGTCTGTAGAGAACATCAAAAACGTGGTATATTTGTTTTTGATAAATGTTATTCACAGTATAATACTAAGAAATGCTGCACACTTACAGCAGAGCATTATGTTTCACTTAGCCTCATCAGATACGCTAAAATATCATGAAGGCAGTATTGTGTATAGAAAAGAGGCGGTTGATGAAGAAGAAGTTGCTAATTTCCTTCAGTTTTTACTGGATATGAGTTATACTGCTCTTGGTCAGGAAAGGTTTGAGCAGGAACTTGAAACCGTCTTGGAGCCCTACAAAGAAATAATAAAATTGCTAAACATTGAGGAATATCTTAGGTTTTCCACCGCATGAAGGTGCTTCTTGTAGAGGATGACCAGGCACTGGGTCAAATGTTGAAGGACTGGCTTGTCCATGAGGGCTTTGAGGTAGAATGGGTAAAGGATGGCTTTAATGCAGTAAAAAGGGCTTTGGAGGGAGACTATGACCTTATACTTCTTGACTTAATGCTTCCTAAGATGGATGGGCTCAAGGTTTGTAAAACCATAAGGGAAAGGAAGGATATGCCCGTTATAATGCTTACTGCCAAGACGCAGATAGAGGATAAGGTGGAGGGCTTGTCTGCTGGGGCGGATGACTACATAACAAAACCTTTCTCCTTTAACGAGTTAATGGCTAGAATTAGAGCTGTCCTCAGGAGGTATAGAAGGGAGGGAAAGGATGTGCTAAGGATAGGAGGACTTGAGCTAAGGTTTAGGTCCAGGGAGGTGATATACAGGGGTCAGAAAGTGCATACAACTCAAAGAGAGTTTGAGCTTTTAAAACTGCTTGCAAGCAGGGCAGGAGAGGCTGTAAGCAGGGAAGAGATATATTCAAAAATATGGGGCTATTCTCACGAGGAGGGTTCAAACATTGTAGATGTTTATGTAAAAAACCTCAGAGGCAAGCTGGGAGACAAAGAACACAAAATTATAAAAACTGTTAGAGGATACGGCTATATGCTGAGCTTTGAAGATGTCAATCAGGCTTAAAATACTTCTTCTCTTTTTGAGCCTGTATGTGGGTAGCCTTTTGATTTTTACCCTATTTGTCCTGCTAACTGTTCGTTATACCCTTTATGACTACACACTTAATTACATGCAGTATCAGGTAGAGCCGCTGATGGATTTTTACAAAACTTATTACAAAAATCCTAATTACTATGCAAGACTTTTGGCGGAAGATGCTGTATCCAGAGATATGGCAGTTTTATTGATTGATAAGAGAGGCAGGCTCGTAAGCGTTGAGAGTTTTTTGGAGGGTGATATGCCAGAGGTGAAGGAAGAAGATATAAAGAAAATGCTTAGCTCCAAAAGAGGGGTAGGTGAACGGTATGCATACCTTGTTAAGCAGGTAGGCGACTTTAAGCTTATATTCCTTGGAAAGCTTGACAGGGTTAGTCTTGTGGAAAGGAGGATAATATTTTTCGTAAGCCTTCTTTCTATTGCCCTAACTGTTGCTTCTTCCCTTATGGCTGTTTTCTTAGTGCGGAAGCTTCTATCACCCCTTTCTCACCTTACGGAGCTTTCCAGACGCATATCAAAGGGAGAGCTTGATGTTAAGGTGGAAAAAAGTGGAAGAAGAGATGAGTTTGGACTATTAGAGGAAGCCTATGCGGATATGGTGGAAAGGCTAAAGGGTATAATACTGTGGCAGAGGGAGTTTATAAGAAACATAACCCACGCCCTGAAGACCCCCCTTGCCTACATAAGAGGACAGGCGGAGCTTCTGCAGATGGGTATATACAAGGAGGAAAACCTTCGGGAGATATACAGGAGCATTTTGCTTCAGTCTGAAAAGATGGAAAGGCTTATCACACAGCTTATAACCATGATGAGGTTGGAGTCTCAAATGCCTCTCAAGCGGGAAAGGTTTGGCGTAAATCAGCTATTTGCTGAGCTGGAGGAGGAGTATGAGTTTATGAAGAAAGACAGAAATTTTAAGGTGCATTATCTGGAGGAAGATATGGAGCTTGAGGGTGATAAGGAGTATATAAAGATGGCTCTTAGAAACCTCTTGGAAAATGCCTACAAATACACGGAGGCGGGTGGAAGGATAAGGCTCTATTACAAGGATGGATGTCTTGTGGTGGAGGATAGTGGTATAGGTATGGAACACCCCGAGAGGGCTGGAGAGGTTTTCTACAGGGAAGAAACGGGCAGGGAAGGCTCCGGGCTTGGTCTGTCCATAGTAAAGCTGGTGGCTCAAAGAAGCCATATGGAGATGAAAGTAGAAAGCAAGAAGGGGGAAGGCACGAGGGTCAGCCTGTGTTATAATTTAAAATTATGAGAAAATTAACTTTTCTTATAACGCTTTTTCTTCTCCTTCTTTCCTGCCAGAAGAAGCACGAGTTTTACGGACATCTTTTTGACCAGCCCGCTTATGATTTTCAGCTCACAGACCACAATGGCAGAAGGGTAAGGCTATCTGACTATACAAAAGAGGGCAAGGTGGTCCTTTTGTTCTTTGGCTACACGCACTGTCCGGATGTATGTCCTATGGCTTTGGAGACCATGGCTAAGGTAATCAAGGCGCTAAAACCAGAGGAGGCAAGCAGGGTGCAGGTTTTGTTTATTAGCGTGGACCCAGAAAGGGATACATTGGAGGTTCTAAAGGGCTACGTGCCTTACTTTTATCCCACCTTTATAGGTCTTACAGGCTCTGAGGAAGAGATAAGAAGGGTGGCAAAGGAATATAAGGCTTATTACAGGAAGGTGGAGGGCGAGTCCGCAGGCGGATATCTTATAGACCACACAGCCACCATATACCTTATAACGCCCGACATGAAGATAAAGCTTCTCTACACACCATCAAAGCAGGAGCCAGAAAAGATGGCGGAGGATATAAGATTCCTGCTCAGGAGCTTATAAGGGAAGTCTTTGAAAGAAACGGTTTTAAGTTGTCTCAGGAGCAGATAAAAGCCTTTTCTGTGTATCTTGAAGAGCTTAAAAGGTGGAACAGGGTCCATAACCTTACAGCCATAAGGGAAGACAGGGATATAATCATAAGGCACTTTCTGGATTCTATTAGCCTTAGCCTGTGCTTTGAAGAAAAGGGGTTAAGAGTTGAAGAGCTTACCTTCTGCGATGTGGGTTCTGGTGCCGGCTTTCCCGGCGTGCCCCTCAGGATATACTACGGAGAGACCTTTAAGCTAACCCTTGTGGAGTCTGTTTCAAAAAAGTGTGCCTTCTTAGAACACATAAAGGTCAGGCTTGGGCTCAATTACAGAGTGCTTTGCAAGAGGGCTGAAGAAGTAGAAGAGAGGTTTCATGTGGTTTTTTGCAGGGCTTTGGGTTCTCTTGAGGATATTCTTCCCCTTTTAGAAAGGCTTTCCAGTAAATACGTTTTTGTGATGAAGGGAAGGGAGCCGGTGGAGGGTTATGAATACTGCAAGGTGAGCCTTCTGGACATAAAAGAGAGCTATATCCTTTTTCTTGCAAAGAACAGATAGCCTGTATGCCCTATCATAAGGTCCTGAGGTCTGAGCCTTTCTGGGTTTGTCTTATAGCTCCTGTGTAAGGTCTCTACCACTTCATGAGCACAGAAAAGCTCCTGAGTTGCCCTGAGCATGGAAACCACCTGATTGGTAGTGGGCAGTATGCTTGCAAGAACACCGCCCGGCTTTAGAGCCTTCCATACCTTTTCCACAAACCTTTCCGGCTCTTTCACATCCACAAAGGCACAATCAAAGAAGTTTTCCTCCACCTGAGCTTCAGAAAAGTCCTGCAGGCTTATCTTCACATTACCACATAGATTGAACCTCTCCCAGTTCTTCATTGCCAGATGATAAAAATCCTCCCTTACTTCATACACCCACACCTCCCCAGCAAGCTGAGAGAAAACGGCAGTGCTTGCCCCGCTACCAACGCCAAACTCAAGCAGTTTCTTTTCCTTGGAAAGTCCCAGCTTGAAAGCCACATAAAAGCTGTCCTTTGGATAGACTATCTGCGTCTTTCGTTTAAAACCAAGAAGTATAATATCCTCTAGGGTAGGCTCTAACAGGTAAAAACCCTTCACCTCCTCTCCAGCCCTTCTACCTTCTATGTCTTCAAACTTAACCACCTGCTTGCCCACATTTAGGCTGAAGTTCCTGTCCAGTTTTCTAAGATATCTTTTATCCTCATAAACTAATAGAACCCAGTCTCCTTCCTTAAAGCTCATCTCAGCTCCAGTATGGCTCTTCCAAGATTGTAAGAGGACATGGAATACTTAAGAGCATATTCATAGTCTCCAAAGCGGTAGTTTTCTTTTGCCACATGGTAGAAAAGGAACTGGTAGGCATATAGTGTTGGTTGTTGTTTTGAATATCTTTTAGTTTCATTGAGTAGCAGGGAAGCCCTTCTTAGCCTCTTGCTTGCCACCACCCTGTCCTTACCTAAGGGTTCAGGAAACTTTATGTTTTCAAGGGCTTGCAGCACCTTATCCGCTGACCGCATGGACTTAAGGTCTCCCGTAGAGCAGGCTTTTTCTGTAAGGCTTTCCGCCACCTGAAGAAGCTCCTCATATATGGGTTCCTCCTTTATAGCCATCAGTCTAACCCTCAAAAGGGGGCAGTCCAGAGCGTAGGCATTTATGAAGGATATAAAAAGCAATAGCAAAACCACGCTATAAGATTATAATCAAATACCTATGGTGTTGGGCGTGCTTAAAGTGGAGCTATACTTTCCAGAAAATGGCTCTTTAAAGGAAAAAAGACAGTATTTGAGGTCCATAAAGGATAAAGTGAGGGCTTCCTTTAACGTTTCCGTGGCAGAGGTGGAGCATCAGGACCTGTGGCAGAGGTCAAAACTTGCCTTTGCCTGCGTATCTAATACGCATACGGTGGTGGAGGAAACCCTCTCTAAGGTACTCAAGCTACTTGAAAGTAAATATTCTGAGTTTTTGCTAAGCTTTGAAAAGGAGTTTATAAGCCTCTAAAAACCCATGCTGGCGTAAGATACCTTTGAATCTGTAAAGTCTTCGTGGTATATCTGATAGTCAAAAATCCTTCCACCTTTTAGACCTGCACTTCTTAGCATGTGGGCAAAGACTGTGTTTGTGTATTGACCGTCTATGCGGGTTGAGTTGCCCGTGGCTTTGAGAAGCTCAAAGGCATCTTCCACCCGAAGCTCCTCAAGGAGCTTTAAATACTCTCTGTCTCTGAAGGAAGGGTCGTAGCTTTCAGAGTCTCCAAACTTTCTTCCCACATGGCTAAGGTCCACGCTTGAAATAATAAGGCTTCTGTGTAGTTCCTTCTCAATGGTTCTTAGCAGGTTTTCTGCCAGCTCCTTTAGAAAGTCAGGCTCGCCGTATGAGATTATCAGGGCAAGCGCCTGAGCCTGAGGGAAGAGCATCTTAACGTACAAACTGGCAAACTCTATGGAGTGTTCCTGTCTGTAGGCAAGGAGGTCATGGGTTATGTCAAAGTTATAAAACTTTTGCAGTTTTTCCACAAGGTCTTTTCTTGTTTTCAGAATACCGAAAGGTGTTTCCATATCAAGGGGCAGGGCTGAGAAGGGCATCTCATGCCAGTAATGAGACACACCAAGTATTACAACCAGCTCCTTATTCTCCCCGAGCCTTCCGTAGCCCTCCCAGTAGGTGTCTTTTGCCACCCTCAGGTCCATATGCGGCACCAAAAGTCCAAGCAAGTCTTCCTTTACCTTCTCTTCACCTCTTAAGAAAGCCAGGCACTCGGAAGGTTCTGCCGGGTAGGCTTCTCCCGCATGGCTCATGGGTCTTACGCCGCTCCTGAGGAGGGACTCCTTTGTTTCCTGCAAAGCCCTCTCAAAGGCTTCTCCGTCAAGAAGCATAGCCCTCTCAAGCATATTGAGGAAATCTCTTAGTTCCTCCTCTTTGAGCAGGTAGCCTGTTAGCCTCAAAAAATCTGCCTTTATATCAAGGAGGTCCCTCCTGCCGTCCATAAGGGACATAAGCAAAAGGGCTGGCTGGGAGACTATAAGCCCCTGCGAAAGACCAAGGGGGTCTTTTATCAGGTAGCCATCGCCCACAGGCTGGATTTCCACCAGTCTTATTCTTGGCTTCATCCAAATATTAGAATCTCTTCCTCTCTGAATTTTCCATCCACCAGCTCCCAGCTTCTGTAGGAGACCACCTTACCCCTGCTTACCGAGAATATGATGTAAGAAAAGCCTTCAAAGGCCCTCTCCTCGTCAAACTGGGAGGGTCTGTCGGGGTGGTCCGGGTGGGAGTGATATACACCCACTATCTCAAGACCAAACTCTTTTGCCTTTTCCTCAGCCCTCAGATAATCCCTCGGGTCTATCTCGTACCTGTCGTTTTTTCTGTCAGGGTTTGCGTTGGGTGTTTCATAAGCTCCAAAGACGGTCCTAAGGCTACCCTCCATCTTTCCCAATAGCAGTCCGCATGTCTCATAAGGGTAGTCCCTTTCCGCCTGAGCTATCATCTTCTGAAGGGCTGAACCTTTGACCCTCAGCATGGCTCACACGAGGGCGTGCTGGGTAAGAAGCTCAGCTATCTGCACCGCGTTGGTGGCAGCACCCTTCCTTATGTTGTCCGCTACCACCCACATGGAAAGCCCCGGCTCAAAGACCAGGTCCCTTCTTACCCTTCCCACAAAGACCTCATCTTTGCCGGCTACTTCCACTGCGAGGGGATACTCGCCCCTTTCCGGGTCATCCTTCAAAACCACACCCGGCGCTTTCCTCAGAAGCTCTCTGGCAGATTCTGGAGAAAGCTCTCCCTTTAACCACACGCTTATGGCTTCCGAGTGTCCATAAAAAACAGGAACGCGCACAGTGGTGGCGGAAACTCTTATCTCCGGGTCATGCAGTATCTTTCTTGTCTCGTTGAGCATCTTCATCTCTTCCTTTGTGTAGCCATTTTCTGTAAAAAGGTCTATCTGAGGAACCACGTTGAAGGCAATTCTTTTGGGAAGGGCTTTAGCCTCCGGCATAGCTTCTCCCCTGCACCAGGCTTTCGTTTGCTCCTCAAGCTCTCTTATGGCTTTTGCACCTGCACCAGACACGGATTGATAGGTGGAAACCACTATGGCTTTTATACCAACCGCATCGTATATGGGCTTTAGAGCCACGAGCATCTGTATGGTGGAGCAGTTTGGGTTTGCTATTATACCCCTGTGTTCTTTTACATCCTCCGGGTTTACCT
>FPIC01017562.1_pt1 | contig 20768 bp, 18 predicted proteins | sample 1504481 | NCBI WGS metagenome assembly FPIC01 (sample SAMEA4475357, study PRJEB15587) | soil metagenome | biome: Soil; feature: Field | place: India | collected 2015-03-11 | depth 0 m
AAAACACTTGCTCCATACGGTGCTGCAATGTCTATCCCTGTGTGCATTTTGTTCTTCTTCAAAATTGGATGAAATCTCATGCCAAAATATGATGTTATTTCATAATAACCGTTAAGTGGCCATAAAAGCTTGCCACCTCTGTATATTCGTTTTGTCTTCTGTCTTGCTAAAATCTCCTTTATTTTCTTTGAAAGCTCATTTGAAATCTCCTCTAAACTATCCAGCATCTTTTCCAATTTGTTCTGCTCTTTTTCAAGTTCTGATAAAAGCTTCTTCTTCTCATTTTGTTCTGTTAAAAGAGTGGCTGAATAGTTTTCAAGCTCCTTCTTTTCCCTGCTCAAATCTTCCTTCAGAAGAACAAGTTCTTCTTTCTTATTTTTAATTGTCTCAATGCTTTTTGTGTACTCATTTAGTATTTGCTTATCATATTCAATTATGTCGTTAAAAAGATACATTCTTGTAAAAAAATCTGAAAGATTTTGAGAGTCAAGTAGCATTTCAATATATGACACAGAGACAGTATTTAACTCATAAATACATCTTATTCTCTCTTTGAACTTTTCATAATATATTTCTTTCCTTTTTTCTTCTTCTTTGAGCTCAGCCTCTGTTTGTAAAATCTTGTTTTCAACAGATGCAATGCTTGCCTTTAAGCTTCTTATCTTTCCTTCCACATCATCAATCTTCTTGTCAAGCTCATCTATTTGCGACAAAACTTGCTTTTGCTGTTTTTTAACCTCTACTATCTTCTGCTGTGTCTTTTGCTTGCTTTTTTCAATAGATTTGAGCTTGTTTTGATACTCTTTTAAGGTGCTTGATATAGCAGTTTCAAAGAAGATAACAAAAATAAGCAAAATAGAAAAAAATTTTAGTCTATTTTTCAAAGGTCAGACCCCCTCTTTTACAAAGGACAAAAGAGGCTTGATTTTTAGGCTTTTAAGTATCTTCTTAGAGAAATTAAGCTTCCCAGTATGCCTACCATGCTTCCTGTGAGTATAAATACTCCTAATATCTTGTACTTGTAAATAGAAATGTTGACAAAATCAACAAACGTAATGGTCTGGGAAAGATATCTTATTGCGTAGTGATAAAATAGTAAAACAATAGCATATGCCAAAATTGAACCCAAAATGCCTATAATGAATCCTTCAACAACAAATGGCCCACTTATAAACCTGTTAGTTGCACCGATATATCTCATGATTGAAATTTCTCTGCGCCTTGCAAAGAGGGTTATTTTGATAGTATTGGCAATTATAAATATAGCAACTATGTAAAGCCCCAAAATCAAAAGTATGCAAAAAAGGTTTATTATCTTTAAAATCCTTCTCAGCTTGTCCACCGTCTCCGAAGGAAAATAGACCTGAGCAACACCATCTAAAGCTTCTAACTCTTCTGCAAGCTTTTTGGTATACTCAATCTTTACAGGTTTTACTACAAAGTATCCCCGCAGAGGATTGTCTTTTTCAAGTCCTTCAAGCAAAAACGCATTTTTACCAAGCTTGTTTTTCAAATCTTGCAAAGCCATCTGTGGACTTATGTATTTATACTCTCGAACATCTACATTTTTCCTCAAATACTCCTCAATCACAACCGCTTTTTCTTCCTGACCCTTTTGAAGAATAACCCTTATATCAACCGTCTTTTCTATCTGCTGCGAAATATACTCAAGATTAATCCCAATTGCAATAAATATCCCAACCACAGTTAAGGCTGCCACCACTATAGAGATAGAAGCAGCAGCCATGGTCTTATTCAAAAAGATGTTTTTAAATCCATCTTTGCAGAAGTACTTGATTGTCTGAAGACTCATAGCTGTAAACTCCTCTATGCTGGTCTTTTACAATTCTGCCACAGTCAATCGCCACAACCCTTTTTCTCATACTATCAACAATCTCTTTGGCATGAGTGGCAACAAGCACAGTTGTTCCTCTTTTGTTAATATCTTCTAAAAGCCTCATTATCTCCCATGATGTGTCAGGGTCTAAGTTACCTGTTGGCTCATCAGCCACAAGCAAGTTGGGCTTATTTACAATTGCTCGCGCCAAGGCAACCCGCTGCTGTTCACCGCCTGAAAGCTCGTGCGGGTAACATTTTGCCTTGTGCGCAAGCCCTACCAACGAAAGAACATAAGGAACCTGTCTTCTAATGATTTTTGCAGGTGTTCCTGTTATCTGCATAGCAAACTCCACATTTTCATATACTGTTTTGTTGGGAAGAAGTCTAAAATCTTGAAATACTATTCCAATCTTCCTTCTGTAATAAGGTATCTCTTTTTTGGGAAGCTCATTAAGTTTGTACTCTCCAACAATAATCTCTCCTTCAGTCGGGTCAATCTCCTTTAAAAGAAGCTTTACAATTGTAGATTTTCCTGCCCCGCTTGAACCAACTAAAAATACAAATTCACCTTTTTCAATGGTCAAATTGATATTTGTGAGCGCAAGCACCCCGTTTGGATACCTTTTGCTCACATTTATAAACTTTACCATTTTTTTCACCTGCAATATCTTAAAATGTGATGTTGCCCTTTGTATACTCTAAATATTGATTTACAAGCATAGCCATCTTGAAGATAATAGCATCTTCGAACTTTCTGAGGTCAAGGCCAATCATTCTTTCAATCTTATCAAGTCTGTAAACCAAGGTGTTTCTGTGAATATAAAGCTGCCTTGCTGTCTCTGAGACGTTCAAGTTGCATTCAAAGAACATCTCAACAGTCTGTATGAGTTCGGGGTCAAAATCAGAAAGCTTTACATCCTTGAAAACTTCTTCCAAGAACATCTCACAAAGTTTTGTTGGCATCTGATATATAAGTCTTCCAAGGCCAAGCTTGTGATAGCTCACAATATACTTGTCCTTCTCAAAGATATAGCCTATTTTGAGCGCTGCTTCTGCCTCCTTATAAGACATCGAAAGTTCTTTTATGTCATCAACAACAGATCCAATTCCAATATACGCTTTGAGCAAAAGCTCTGAGTTGAGCGTGTCAAGTATAATCCTTGCAACCTTGTATGCATCCTCATCATTTGAACCTGGTTTTAGTTCTTTTATGAAAACCAGAATATTGTTGTCAAGCTGGATAATAAAATCTTTTGTGCTCTTTGGGAATATGCTTGTCAAAATCTCACCGATATTCACGTCTTTAATCTCTTTTGCATTTGGAATGTAGATGGCAAACACAACCCTTGTTGCACCTGTTGCAATGTGAAGTTCTCTTGCCTTTGTGTAAATCTCCCCTGGCAGAATATTGTCATACAACAGATTTTTTATAAACAGCTTTTTATCATACGCAGATGCCGGCTCTTTTGCCTTCATCACAACAAGGTTGAGCATGTCCAAAAGCTTTTCAGCATGAGGTTCTGTGTTGTTTATATAAAGAACATAGGTGTCTGTCTGGCTTCTGTAAACCTTGTATGTGCGACCCTCAAATATCTCAAGGTCAGTGTCTGTTTTTATCATGTCAATTGCAACTGTGTTGATTCTGTTTTGAGAAAGTGGATTTGAACTATAGATAACTCTACCATCAGCTTCAATATATCCAAATTCATCGTCGATGATGTCTTTTGCCTGCTCTAAAACATCAATAACCTTTTGTGTCATCATAACGCAATACCTCACCCTTTTCTCAATAGTATTTTATAACTCTATTATACTTTTTTTCTTTGAAGTTGTAAAAGGTTTTTGAAAACAAAAAGCCCCTGCCACTTTTAAATGTTGGCAAGGGCTTCTTCTTTTGCTTAGTGAACAATTGCCTTTTCTGTTTCTTTGTCAAACAGATGAATTCTGTTGACGTCAAACGCAAGTTTAATTCTGTCACCACTTTTTGCCTTTGACCTTGGGTCAACTCTCGCAATGAGGTTAAGACCATCAACAACTACATACAGAAGTGTTTCAGAACCAAGCATCTCAACAACATCAACATCTGCATCAACAACAGCATCTTGAGCTGTCTGGAGGAATATCTCTTCGTCGTGCAAATCCTCTGGTCTTATACCCATTATAACTTCCTTTCCAACATAGCCAAGCTCTTCAACCTTCTTTGCTTTTCCTTCTGGAAGTTTTATAGCGTTGTTTCCAAATACAACATATAAGTTTTTATCCTTTTGTTCAACTCTTGCCTCAATGAAGTTCATCTGTGGCGAACCAATGAAACCTGCAACAAACAGGTTTGCAGGTTGCTCATACAGAACCTGTGGTGTGTCTACCTGCTGGATAAATCCATCTTTCATAACAACAATTCTTGTACCCATTGTCATAGCTTCTGTTTGGTCGTGTGTAACGTAGATAAATGTTGTTCCAAGTCTCTTGTGAAGTTTGGATAGCTCAGCTCTCATCTGGACTCTGAGTTTTGCGTCCAAGTTTGAAAGAGGCTCATCCATGAGGAATACCTTTGGTTCTCTGACAATAGCACGACCTAAAGCCACTCTCTGTCTCTGACCACCAGACAGAGCCTTCGGTTTTCTGTCAAGCAGGTGCTCAATTCCCAAAATCTTAGCTGCTTCATGTACGCGTCTTTTTATCTCATCTTTTGGAAACTTTCTGAGCTTGAGACCAAACGCCATGTTCTCAAAAACAGTCATGTGAGGATACAAAGCATAGTTCTGGAAAACCATCGCAATGTCTCTGTCCTTTGGCGGGACGTCGTTTACCAGCTTGTCCCCTATGTAGATTTCGCCTTCTGTTACCTCTTCAAGACCTGCTATCATTCTGAGGGTTGTGGTTTTTCCGCAACCAGATGGTCCTACCAAAACTATAAATTCCTTGTCCTCGATATCCAAGTTAAAGTCAGAAACAGCTGTAACACCACCTGGATATCTCTTATAAACACCTTTTAATCTTACACTTGCCATTAAGCTTTTACCTCCTACACAGTATTGTATATAAACTTGCAAAAAATCTTTTTCTAATATAGACTATACAATTATTTGCGATTAAAAACTATTGATTTTTTAAACAAACTTTTCAAAAACCTTTTAGATAACATGTCTAAACTATCTTACCAAAAACAAAGGCTGATAAGGAGTTGTACCTTATCAGCCAAATCTTACTACTACTGTTGTTTTGTTGCCTCTTCTGCACCTTTCCTGAACAGTCCCAGCACAAATATAAATATTGCCGCACCGAGGATGGTTGGAATAATAGGAATACCAGCAATGACAGGACCAAGTTTTCTGAAAAACGGAATATACGCTCCAATCCAAGACCCGACAAGTCCAGCAATCATAGCTCCAATAAACCCGCCTGGCATCTTGTACTTGGTCAGTGCATCGCCTATATACCCTGCAATTGCTGCAACAATCAGGGTCATTATAAACCCGAGCATAAGTTTTGACCCCCTTTTTTGAAGGAGCATCTACTCATTAGTATGATTACTTTTATCAAATTTAATCACTTGATAATATTACCAATAACACCCCATCTTTTACCTCAACAATTGCTTCATCTTCAATAATAACATTTGACACACCATAAGGGTTGCCAAACTCCATCACACCATCTTCCAAAGAATAATACAAACCCTTGGTACAAATACCTCTCACAGTTTGTGTGTATGGAAGTAAAGAGAGCAAATGTCCTTTTTTCCCATGGATTTTTATTTTGCTTCTTGTCATCATGATTATGTTATTTTCATCTACTATTGCACCCTTTATATTGCGCTCAAGCAGATAATACAAAAGACTTATGTTGGCAAGAACATGGTCAAGTCTTTGACCTGTACAAGAAAGCATTACAACCTCGTCAAACCCATTCTCAGCCAAATACTCAATGGCAATCTGTGTATCTGTTTTATCCTTTTCACAAGGAAATTCCATTATTTGTATGCCATTAATTTTGAAAAATTCCAAAACCTCTTTGTCTACAGAGTCAAAGTCGCCTATTATCAAGTTTGGCACAAAACCATATTTGTATGCTACGTTTGCTCCACCGTCACAGCAAATTATAAAATCAGCATCTTTTATATATTCATCGTAAAATGACTTGCTTGCAATCTTGCCGCTTGAGATTACAACACCTTTCATGTCTCTTGTTCCTTTCCTGGCAATAAAGTTTTAGAAAAAGCTTAGCTGACTTGTTTGAGGCAAGTCTTTTAACACTTTATACTGAGTCAAAATCTCTATAACCTGCTTGTTCAGCTTTGCACGTCTTATAAGGTCATCCACAGACAAAAACCTTCCTTCTTTCCGCGCCTCCACAATACTTTTTGCAGCTGCCACCCCAACATTTGGCAGAGCATTAAAGGGTATTAAAAGCCCTCCATCTTTTATGATGAACCTCTCTGCATCAGACTCGTTCAAATCAACAGGGTAAAACTTCAGACCCCGTGCTAACATCTCGTTTGCAATCTCAAGTACTGTCAGAAGGTTTTTGTCTTTCTGAGAAAGGCTGCTTATCCTGTTTTCTAAATCTCTTATTTTCTGCCTTATAGCATCTCTCCCCTTGAGGATTGTTGCATAATCAAAGTCGTCTGCTCTGACTGTAAAATATGTTGCATAGAAAGCTTCTTTGTAATGCACTTTAAAATAAGCAATCCTGAACGCCATCATTACATACGCTGCAGCATGTGCTTTTGGAAACATGTACGTTATCTTTTTGCAGCTCTCTATATACCAATCTGGAACATTGTGTTCTCTTAGAAGCTGCTCATCCTCCGGCTTTAATCCTTTACCTTTTCTGACATCTTCCATGATTCTGAAACTGTCTTTTGGTGGAACACCCTTTTGAATTAAATATAACATAATATCGTCTCTTGTAGAAATTACCTCTTTGAGCGTTGCAATTCCATTTCTTACCAAATCCTGAGCATTGTTTGTCCACACATTTGTACCGTGCGAAAGTCCAGAAATTCGCACAAGTTCAGCAAACGTCTTTGGCTTTGTCTCAATTAGCATCTGCCTTACAAATCTTGTCCCGAATTCTGGTATACCGAAGGTTCCCACTTCACAATCTATGTCCTCCGGAGAAATTCCAAGAGCTTCTGTGCTTGTAAAAATTGACATAGTAGCCTTGTCGTCAAGCGGTATTGAACGCGGGTCAACCCCTGTCAAGTCCTGGAGCATTCTTATGACAGTCGGGTCGTCATGCCCAAGAATATCAAGTTTTAAAAGCCTTCCTGAGATAGCATGATAATCAAAGTGTGTTGTGATAACACTTTTGTCCCCGCTATCTGCCGGATGCTGGATTGGTGTAAAATCAAATATCTCTTTGTCTCTTGGGACAATCATAAGCCCCCCAGGGTGCTGGCCTGTTGTTCTTTTTACTCCTGTGCAGCCCTGAGAAAGCCTCAAAATCTCTGCAGGATGAAGATTCAAACCTTTTTCCTCAGCATATTTTGTCACAAACCCGTGCGCAGTCTTTTCAGCAACTGTTGAGATTGTACCTGCTCTGAAAACATAACCTTGTCCAAACAGCTCCTCTGTAAACTTGTGTGCAATTGGCTGATAATCACCAGAAAAGTTAAGGTCAATATCAGGTTCTTTATCCCCATCAAATCCCAAGAAGGTCTCAAACGGTATGTCGTGCCCATCTTTTTTAAGTTTTTTTCCGCAGCGTGGACAGTTTTTGTCTTCTAAGTCATAACCACATCCAACAGAACCATCTGTTATAAACTCTGAATACTTGCAGTTTGGACAAACGTAATGCGGCGGCAGTGGATTTACCTCTGTTATCCCACACATTGTTGCAACAAGAGAAGAACCAACAGATCCTCGCGAACCAACAAGATAGCCGTCTGACAAAGATTTAGATACAAGTTTTTGGGCAATCAAATACATCACTGCAAAACCATTTTTAATAATCGAATTTAATTCCTTTTCAAGCCGTGCTTTTACAATTTCCGGAAGAGGGTCTCCATATATTTCGTGAGCTTTCTTCATTGTCATGTTGTATATTTCTTCCTCAGCACCATCAATCTTGGGCGGGAAGGTCTCATCGGGTACTGGTTTTACATCTTCTATCATGTCAGCAATCTTATTGGTATTTTCTACAACAACTTCATAACAAGCGTCCTTACCCAGATACTCAAATTCTTTGAGCATTTCATCTGTTGTCCTGAAATAAAGCTGCGGGTCATTCTCAACATCATTGTAACCCTGGTTGTGTTTCAAAATCTGGCGCAAAACCCTTTGGTGCGGATGACAGTAGTGGGCATCTGATGTTGCAACAACAAGTTTGCCAAGCTTTTTGCCAAGATTGTAAATCTTTTTATTGATTTCTCTTAAATCTTCTTCATCTTTCAAATATCCTTCTCTAATCAAAAAAGAATTATTCTCAACCGGCATTATCTCAAGGAAATCATAAAATGCTGCTATCTTTTCTATCTCTTCCTCACTTTTTCCTTCCAAAAAGGCCCTGAAAATTTCACCAGACTCACAAGCACTTCCAATCAAAAGTCCATCCTTTAACTGTATCAAAAGACTTTTGGGTATCCTTGGCCTTTTGTAGAAGTATTCTAAATGAGAGTATGACACCAGCTTATATAGGTTTTTCAACCCCTGCTGGTTCTTTACAAGTATGGTTGCATGATAGCTATGAGATTTGAGGTCTGCCTTTGCGTTTGACTCAATTGAATTAAGTTCTTTTAACCATTTGTACCCTCTTGCTTTTAATCTTTCTAAAAGGGAAATAAAGATACCAGCTGTTGTTTCAGCATCAGAATCAGCTCTGTGATGATGCCTCAGCTCTACATTTAAAAACTCTGCAACTTTGTTTAACTTATGAGAAGATAGATCTGTCAAAAGCCTTCTTGAAAGTTCCAGCGTATCGATATATGTATAGTCGAATATAATTCCACATTCTTGATACGCCTTTTTCAAAAATCCAATGTCAAACTGCGCATTGTGGGCAACAAAAACGCTGCCACTTGCAAACCTTTCAAATTCCAAAATAGCATCAATGAGTTTGGGTGCCTTGTCAACCATGTCCTGGTAGATGCCTGTTAGCTCTGATATCCTCACAGGGATTTTGCCTTCAGGGTCAACAAATGTAGAAAATCTATCTGTAATTTGACCATTTTCTATCTTCACAGCGCCAATTTCTATTATTCTATCTCTTTGACTGTCAAACCCCGTTGTTTCAATATCAACAACCACAAAGGTAGAGTCAAATCCTTGCCCTTCCTTAGGATTGTAAACAACTGGCACGCCATCATCAATAAGATAGCATTCCATCCCATAGATAACTTTGATATTACAGCTTTTGCTGGCCTCCTGTGCTTCCGGAAACGCCTGGACAACTCCATGGTCTGTTATCGCAACTGCTCTGTGCCCCATTGAAGCTGCCAACTTTATTAATTCTTCTGCAGAGCACACAGCATCCATTGCAGACATTTTGGTGTGAGCGTGAAGTTCAACTCTTTTACTGCTGCTTGTATCAAGCCGCTCAGGTTTTTGACTTTTGTTTATGTTTTTAGCATTTATCACAACAGCTTTTTCAAAATCGTCAAACTCTACCCTACCTTCAACCTTAACATAATCTCCCACAGAAATTGAAGTAGGAATTTTATCTTTCTTGGCAACAATCTTTACAAAGGTTGAATTTAAATAGTCTGTGATGTAAAGCTTGTATATGAGCACATTCTGGTTTTTAGTCTCTTTTATCTCAAGGTTAAAAATCTCACCTTCAATCACGCAATCAGTACCAACTTTGACAAGAGAAATAGGAGTTACCTCTTTCTTTTCATCTATCTTTTTTCCAAAAATAATGGCCGGGTCTGTCTCAACCTCACTCTTTTCACTTGTGATTTTTTCAGCTTCTTCTTTCTTTTCCTCGCTAAGCCTTAGATATCTTTCTACTTCCTCGTCTGTGTCAAACTGGATAAAAAAGTCTTTAATCTTAAAATCCACGTCGCAAACAATTCCGAACTCTTCAGACAGTATTTGCTTTATAAGCACATCTACTTTTCTTTCAAAAAGAATGTCCCTGATACCATTTGGAACCAAAAAATCCAAGCCGTTTGAACTTTGCACAATCTCGCATTCTTTCAAAAAATGGCTAAGACCGTTACACCTTTTTGAAATTTTATAAAACAAAAACCATCTATATTTTTTCAAAAGTTGGTCCAACGTCAGGTTTTTGCTTTTGAAAAGTTTTATCTCAACATCTTTGCAACTTTCTAAAAGAGACTTGAATCTTTGCTCAATTCCAATGAGGTCAATATCTTTAAGATTATCAAGGCTCTCAACATAAACCTTAAGACCCATACTTGATTTATCAAATTCAATCTTGACAGGCTTTGCAGGCAAAAATGCAACCTCACTCATTGCCCATCCCTACTTTTTTTGAGATTGACATAACCTTTTATTATATCTGAATACATCTTCATCCGGTGCTGAGCACCTTTTATAAACCCAAGCTTCTCTTCCTTCATCACATGCGAAACCTTTGGCAGTGGTACTGTCAAGACTCTTAAGTTAAATTTTTTGGCATACTCAGTTAGAATAATCTCTATTGCATACCCCAAGTTTTTTATATCCTCGCGCGACTCTAAAATTTTTTCAAAAACCCATCTTTTTATTCCTCTCTGGCCTGACAAAAAAGGCGAAATCTTCTGGGCAAGGTCAGTGGAAAACCTACCATCAGAAAAAATTCCCACTGTCATGTCAGCCTTGTTCTCAATCAAAGGTCTAATTAAATTTTCAACATCTTCAACCTTGAGATTTACAAGGTCTGCATCAAGCATCAATATTATATCGCCTTGTGTATTCTCAACACCGTAAAATATAGCATAGCTCTTTCCCATGTTTTTTTCAAGTCTTAAAACTCTCACACCATTTTTTTCTGCTACTTCAGCTGTTTTGTCTACAGAACCATCGTCAATAACAAAAATCTCATCTACAAGCTCACACTTTTTTACAACATCAAGCACAGCACCTATTCTCTTTTCCTCATTATAGGCAGGAATAAGACAAACCACCTTCTTACACATATTTTCACCTCATCGAAAAATTAAGAAAAAGAAAGAATCTCCTTTACAAGCTCATCAACAATCTCATTCTCTTTTACCTTTCTTATAATTTTGCCCTTTTTGAACAAAAGACCCTCGCCAATACCACATGCAATGCCTACATCAGCCTCTCTTGCCTCACCAGGTCCGTTTACTGCACAGCCCATTATTGCAACCGTAATGTCCAAGTCCAAATTCTGTATCCTATTTTCAACCTCATTTGCAATCCTTAAAAGGTCAACATTACACCTTGCACAGGTAGGACATGATACTAACTTCACACCTTTTCTGAGCTTTAAACTTTTTAAAATCTCTTTTGCAACTATAACCTCTTTTTCTGGGCTATCTGTAAGAGAAACCCTTATGGTATCACCAATTCCCCTCATGAGAAGATAGCCAATTGCAATGCTCGATTTAACAGTACCTGCAACAAAAGTACCTGCTTCGGTAAGACCAACATGAAGAGGATAGCTGAGCTTTTGAGATAGTATTTCATAGCTCTTAATTGTAGTTAAAACATCTGATGATTTGACAGATACAACAATATTGTCAAACTCAAACCTTTCAAGAAGTCTTACCTGATAAATGGCAGCTTCAACAATGGCATCTGGTACAGGAGATTTGTATTTTTGCAAAATATCTTTGGGAAGCGAACCCGAATTTGCCCCAACTCTGATGGCAATTCCATATCTTTTGGCCTCTTTTGCTATTTCCCGGACTTTTCTTTCATCACCAATGTTTCCAGGATTTATTCTAATCTTGTCAGCGCCATTGTATATAGCTTCAAGCGCAAGTTTGTGGTCAAAATGAATGTCAGCAACAAGTGGAATGTGTATCTTCAGCTTTATTTTACTTATAGCCTTAGCACTATCTAAATCAGGAACAGCAACTCTTATGATGTCGCATCCCAAACTCTCAAGTCTCAGTATCTGCTCAACTGTAGCCTCAATATCCTTTGTCTTTGTATTTGTCATTGACTGAATTCTAATTGGCTCACCGCCACCAATATAAATATTGCCTATTTTAATCTTTTTTGTCAATAATTTCACCTTCCAGGCATTATAATGTTCTTTATATCATTAAAGGTGACAATCACCAGCAAAAATAGAAGAAGTACAAAACCAATTGTGTGAATGAGTGCTTCTTTTTCTCTATTAAAAGGCTTTCTTGCCACAGCTTCGTATAGATAAAATACAAGTCTACTTCCATCTAAAGCAGGAAATGGAATAAGATTTATAACACCTAAGTTTACTGAAATCAGCTGCATGAGCCAAAGAACATTCAAAAGACCGCTGAGTACGCTCTGCTTAAATCCAGCATTTGCAGCCTCTCCAATTGTCTTTACTATACCAACAGGTCCCATAATCTCAGAACCAGAAACTTTTCCTGTTATCATCAGAACCACACTGTATATGGTCTCTTTTATCTCTGCATATGTTCCAAATATTCCATAATAGATGCTATCAAACAAGTTTTTACGTGATATCTTTGAAGCAACACCAATTCGTTTTGTTTTTGTGTTCGGGTCATACTTAGGCATTACCCTGAAAATATATTCTTTGCCATCTCTTAAAACCTTTATCTCCACTTCTCTGTCTTTGTAGAGCATATTGTGAACGGCCAAATAAAAGCTTACCTGGTCCCAGACATAAACTCTATTTTTGTCAAGTGCTACAATCCTGTCACCACTTCTTATCCCAGCCTCATATGCAGGCATGTTTGGTTCTACTCTGCCAATGGTGTTGGTCCCAAAACCAATAAAATAACCAATCCCCATCATGATTATTATGGCCAGGACAAAGTTCATAACAGGTCCCATCAAAACCATCAAAATTCTTTTGTAAACCTTTGCGTTATTGAGTGCTCGTGGATGGTCAACTTCCTTGTCCTCACCAAGAGGCTTTACATAGCCTCCTATCAAAAAGGCCCTCACAGAATACTCTGTCTCTTTCCCTTTGATGCTAAAGAGTTTTGGACCAAACCCAATAGCAAATTCTTCCACCAGGACGCCTGATAGTTTGCATACAATGAAATGTCCAAACTCATGAACAAGTATCACTATTGTCAGCACAATTAATGCAAGTATAAGATTCATTAGCTTTTCTCACCTTCCACAAGATTTTTAAACCTTCTTCTTGCCTCTGCGTCAATTACCAAGATGTCTTCAACTGTCTCAATTTTTTGCAACCTGTGACCTTCAATAATTTTAGCTACATACTTCATAATATCAACAAAGCCAATTTTCCCTTCCAAGAAATATTTTACAGCCTCTTCATTAGCAGCATTGAGCACAATCGGGTAACTTTCTCCTTCTTTTGCACAATCATATGCAATTTTGAGCAAAAAGAATGTATCAAAATCAGGCTCTTCAAATGTAAGATTTTTTACTTTTGCAAGGTCAAGTGGCGTAGCTACTGCTTTGCCTCTTTCTGGAAAAGTAAGTGCATATTCAATCGGAAGACGCATATCCGGGTAAGATAGCTGTGCTTTTACAGACCCATCAACAAATTCAACCATCGAATGAACAATACTCTGTGGATGTATCAATACTTCTATATCATCACAACCTTTATCAAAGAAAAACATAGCTTCTATCACTTCAAACCCTTTGTTTATAAGGGTGGCTGAGTCAACTGTGATTTTCTTGCCCATGTTCCATGTAGGATGCATCAGCACATCTTCTAATTTAACACTCTGCAGTTCTTCGAATTTTTTTCCTCTAAAAGGTCCACCCGATGCAGTGAGAATTATCTTCTTTACATTTTTTTTGTCTTCACCTACAAGGCACTGGAAAATAGCACTGTGTTCTGAGTCAACAGGAATAAGAATTGGAAGAAAATCTTTTTCTTGTTTCTGGGAAATAATCCTTTTTATAATCTTTCCACCTGTCACAAGGGTCTCTTTGTTGGCAAGAGCAACCCTTTTCCCTGCCAAAATAGCCTCAACTGTTGGTACCAAACCAGATATACCAACAAGGGCATTTACTATTAAATCTGCATGTGGATATGTCGCAATATTAATCAGACCTTGCTGCCCTGTTACAACTATCTTATCAGGAAAATTTTCTTTTAATAGAGGATAATATTTTTCATCTACTATACATAAAATATCCGGGCTAAGCTCTCTTGCTTGCTTAATCAAAAGATCCACATTTTTGTGCGCTGAAAGCCCAACAACTTTAATCCCAAGCTTTTTGGCAACATCTATTGTCTGAACACCTATGGACCCGGTTGACCCTAAGATGCAAATCTTTTTTGTCATATACTTCGCTCCTTTAAATGCAATTATTAAAATAATCCAATTTTTGTAAGAAAATAGATTATTGGTGTAACCATAATTAAACTGTCGAACCTGTCAAGCACACCGCCGTGACCTGGCAAAATAGATCCAAAATCCTTTTTCTGCTGCTGTCTTTTTAGCATTGAAGCAAACAAATCGCCTGTGTGTGCAATTATAGATAGTATCATACCTTCTGCAGTGCTAAGCAGCAAGGTTGACAAATCAAAATTTTTGCCCGAAAGTCCAAACTGGTAAAACCAGACAGCAACCATACCCCCAATCATTGCCCCCAAAAAACCTTCCAAACTCTTTTTAGGACTTATATTACTCCATATTCTTCTTTTGCCAAAAGCAAGACCAGTAAAATACGCAAAAGTGTCTGAAAGCCAGCACACAATGTAAGGGACCCATATTAGCTTTTTCCCATTTTCAAATTCTCTAAGTAACACTAAAAATAAAATGGGAAAAACTATGTAAATAAAAGAAAATAGCACATAAACTATACTCTGTGAAGCTATCCTGTTTTTAAAGCTTTCTATGAGGGCAAGTAGAAAAAGAAGTACAAATAAAAACAATATTTTATTGTTAATACTATAATTGCTAAAAATAACAAAGAAACTCAATGCTATACTCAAATACAGCATATATCTTTCTATTCTAAACAAATTGAAAAATTCATACAAAGCAACTGCTGCAACAAGAGCACCAAAAATCTTCAGCCAAATGCTACCGAGAAAGTTTGCTAAAGCTACCAACGCTATTCCCCAGATAGCAGTGATTATCCTCTGTTTCATCCTATTTCCTCCAAAAAAGCTATTTAACACCGCCAAATCTTCTTTCTCTCTTTTGATAGTCTTCGATAGCTTTTAAAAGGTGCTCCTTTTTGAAGTCTGGCCACAGGACATTTGAAAACCAAAATTCTGTATATGATATCTGCCACAAAAGAAAGTTTGAAACCCTCATCTCCCCGCTTGGTCTTATCAAAAGGTCAGGATCAGGGATATCCCTTGTGTAAAGGTATTTTTTAAAGAGGTTCTCATCAACATCTTCGATATCAATTTTACCACTCTTTATGTCCAAAGCCAAATTTTTTACCGCATTTATTATCTCCTGTCTTGCACCATAATTCAAAGCTATAACAACACAAAGCCCTCTTTTGTCTTTTGTTCTTTCTTCAGCACTTACAATTCTCTCTTGAATATCTTTATCAAGCTTTGAAATATCCCCTATAACCCTGATTCTTATCTGGGTCTTGTTTATGAGGTTTTCTATCTCTGTATCAAAAAACTCTCTCAAAAGGTTCATAAGATTGTCAACTTCCTCTTTAGGTCTTTTCCAGTTTTCTGTTGAAAAAGCGTAAACTGTAAGGTACTTTAATCCTATTTCATCAGCAAAAAGCACTATCTCTTTTAGCTTCTGCGCACCAAACCTGTGCCCCGCCGAACGCGGAAGACCTCTCTTTCTTGCCCATCTGCCATTTCCATCCATAATGATTGCAATGTGCTGCGGCATCTTTCCCTTGTCTATTTTTATTTTTTTTCTTTTCAAAAATTCAAACATTTGCCTTCATTCTCCTTTTTATCGATTAAAAAAATAACGGGGTTGCCACCCCCGCCAAAACCTAAACTTCTGCAACTGGAAAATCTTATACCTCCATAATCTCCTTTTCTTTTGCGCTCAAAAGTTTCTCAATCTGTTCTATGTATTTGTCGTGAAGCTTCTGGACATCCTCTTCGGCGTCTTTGAGGTCATCTTCTGTAATCTCATTGTTCTTTTTCATTTTTTTGTATTCATCAAGCGCCTCTCTTCTTATGTTTCTAATTGCCACCTTTGCATCTTCAGCCATCTTTTTGACCTGTTTTACAAGCTCTTTTCTTCTTTCTTCTGTGAGTTCAGGGAAAATAAGTCTTATAACCTTTCCATCATTTGTTGGGTTTACCCCAAGGTCAGATTTTTGAATGGCTTTTTCAATTTCTTTGAGCATTCTTGCTTCCCATGGCTGGATAACAATCATTCTCGCTTCGGGAACGGTTATGCTTGCAACCTGGGGAATGGGAGTTGGAACGCCATAATAGTCAACCATCACCTTGTCCAGAATATGGGGATTTGCTCTTCCTGCTCTGACCGTTGCAAACTCCTCTTTCAAAGTCTCAATTGCCTTTTTCATCTTCTCCTCTGCAACCTGAATAGGTTCTGCCATTTTACTTTGCCTCCTTTACATTTACAATTGTTCCTATGTTCTCGCCCATAACAGCCTTGAGAATATTTCCTTTTGCAAGTTCAAACACCACAATAGGAATTTCATTGTCCATGCACATAGATGTTGCTGTTGAGTCCATAACCTCAAGCCGCTGATTGATGACATCTAAGTAAGTGATAAAGTCATACTTTTTAGCATTTGGATTTTTCTTCGGGTCACTGTCATAGACACCGTCTACTTTTTTTGCAAGTAGTATTGCCTCTGCGTCAATCTCAGCAGCACGCAAAGCTGCTGCAGTGTCTGTTGAGAAGAAAGGATTGCCTGTGCCACATGCGAAAATCACAACCCTGCCCTTTTCCAAGTGGCGAATTGCTCGGCGCCGGATGTACGGTTCTGCAATCTGTCTCATCTCGATTGCGCTCTGGACTCTTGTCGGAATACCTCTTTTTTCAAGAATGCTCTGAAGTGCAAGTGAATTAATAACAGTTGCAAGCATTCCCATATAGTCGGCTGTTGCCCTGTCTATGTGCTCAGCACTTCTTCCTCTGAAGAAGTTGCCGCCACCAACCACAATAGCAACTTCCACTCCAAGCTCCCTTACCTTTTCAATCTCTTCACAGATGGTTTCAACAACATGCCAGTCAATTCCAAAACCCTTTTCACCGCCCAAAGCTTCACCACTTAATTTTAATATTACCCTTTTGTACTTTGGCTTAACCATTTTTATCTTCTCCTTCTTTACGATAATATTTTACAAACAAAGATGCCCGCATATCAAGAGTTTTTGCTCAAAAAAAGGGAACACCACTTTCAATAAAATAGTGTTCCCTTCCACTGCCATATTTAAAATCTTAGCAGGAAGCAGCCTTTTCAATTCCTTCTCCTCTTTCAAATCTTGCAAATCTTCTTATAACAATATTTTCTCCAATCTTTGCAATCTTTTCTGTAAGCAAATCCTTTATTTTCATGTCAGGGTTTTTAATCCAAGGCTGCTCAAGCAAGCAAACCTCTTCAAAGAACTTTTCAAGCCTACCCTCAACAATTCTATCAACAACATTTTCTGGTTTTCCTTCATTCAAAGCCTGCTGTCTTAAAATTGCTTTTTCTTTTTCAATTACATCAAGGGGAACCTCTTCTCTTGAAACATACTTTGGATTTGCTGCTGCAATCTGCATAGCAATGTCCTTTGCAAATTGTCTAAACTCCTCATTTCTTGCAACAAAGTCTGTCTCGCAATTTATCTCTACCAAAACACCAATTCTGCCATTTCCATGGATATAGCTTTCAACAATACCTTCTGCTGCAACACGTGAAGCCTTCTTTGCAGCCTTTGCAAGACCTCTTTCTCTCAAAAGCTCTATTGCCTTGTCCATATCGCCGCCGGCATCTTCTAAAGCCTTTTTGCAGTCCATCATACCAGCACCTGTTTTTTCTCTGAGCTCCTTCACCATCTCAGCAGTAATCATGAAAAATCCCTCCTACAATTGTTTGATAAAATAAAAAACATATTATTCTTCATCTATGCCATCATCAACTGTTATTTCCGCCTGTTCAATCTCTTTGTCAGCTTCTTGAGATGAAGTTGTAGCAGGTGTAAACTGTTCACCTTCTCTTCCCTCAATTACAGCATCTGCAATTTTAGATGTGATGAGCTTTACAGCACGGATTGCATCATCATTTCCAGGAATTACATAGTCAATTTCGTCAGGGTCGCAGTTTGTATCAACAATCGCAACTATCGGAATCCCAAGCTTTCTTGCCTCAAGCACAGCATTTCTTTCCTTTCTTGGGTCAACAATGTACAGAATGTCGGGAATGCGTGGCATATTCTGAATACCACCAAGATACTTCAAAAGCCTTTCTTTTTCTTTCCTCAAGAGATTTACTTCTTTCTTTGGCAGAACATCAAATGTTCCGTCTTCTTCCATTCGCTGTAGTTCTTTTAACCTCTCAATTCTTGTCTTGATTGTTCTGAAGTTTGTCAAAAGCCCACCAAGCCATCGCTGATTGATATAAAACATTCCGCATCTTTCTGCTTCTTCTTTGATTGTCTCTTGAGCTTGTTTTTTTGTCCCAACAAAGAGCACAATCTTACCTTCTGCTACCTGAGACTTTACAAACTCATAAGCCTCGTCCATTTTCTTTACTGTCTTTTGAAGGTCAATGATATAAATCCCATTTCTTTCAGTAAAGATATACTCAGCCATCTTGGGATTCCATCTGCGTGTCTGGTGACCAAAATGCACACCTGCTTCAAGAAGCTGTTTCATTGTCAAAACTGGCATTTGTCTTACCTCCCTCAATTCGGTTTTTCTTCGAGCCGGATAAGAAGAAGGCTTTTTCTGCCTTCCACCGAAGATTTCCGACTCTGCTTTTTTACAAAGCCGACAATATTATAGCACAGGTTAATATTAATAACAAGACAATATTGTTTTTTTACTAAAATTTTTATATAATCATATCTGCAAAACCCCCCAAATTTTATTTTGAAGGTCTATATCCAAAAAAAGAGGTCGTGGCAAGTTGCCATGACCTCTTTTTCTTTATATCTTTTCCAGCACAAATCCTTTTTCTTTTGCATCATTGTAAGAAAATACATTTCGTGTGTCAATAATAATTGCCTGAGAAGGTGGAATATACTCAAAAATCTTTTCAAATTCTATCCCATGCTGCTTTGATAAAATCAAAACAAGCTGTGTATCTTTCAAAACCTCTTGCAAGCTGCTGACTTTAAAATCATATTCGGTTTTCACCGCAGGGTCAAACGCTTTAACCTCAACGCCTCGATCTCGTAAGATTTTAATTATTTCAATAGCAGGGCTGAGCCTGTCGTCAGAAGAGTAATCTTTCATCGCAATACCAAGCACTGCAACCTTTTTTGGACATTTGTGTTTTTCAATAGTCTTCACAACAAGGTCGGAGATATAATTAGGAATACCTTCGTTGAACATTCTTGCTGTTTTTGAGAGTTTGAGCTCAACACCCAGCTCCTGTGCTTTTGCATCTAAATAATAAAATGCGTTAGGAATGCAAAATCCTCCAACCCCAGGCCCAGGATACAAGAGATTTACCCTTTTGTGAGTGTTTGCAACCTTTATTACTTCAAATATATCAAGGTTCATCGCCTTTGTAAATCTCTCAAACTCGTTTACCATCGCAATATTTATATCCCTTTGCAGATTCTCTATCACCTTTGCTGTCTCAACAACCTCAAACGACGATGCAACAATTATCTCTTCCTTACAAATCACCTTAATCAAATCAACAGCTCTTCTTACGCTATTTTCACAAAATCCCGCCAAAGCAGTAGGCATATTTTCAAACTCTTCAAAAGCCTTCCCCTCTGCAATCCTTTCTGAGGCATAGGCTAAATAAAAGTCCTCTCCACATTTCAAGCCACTCTCTTCTAATATCGGTAGAAATATGTTTCTTGTTGTACCTGGAACAACGGTTGATCGCAAAAGTATCAGCTGATTTTTTCTCAAATTTTTGCTTATCTCTTTAGCGCAAGAAATTAGATAATCAAAGTAAGGTCTTCCTCCATAAACAGGTATTGGTACCGTGACTATTACATCGTCTACATTTTCAAGTGCCTCTTCGTAATCGACCATTGGAACAAAGTTCCCATTCTCAAGCTGTTCCTTTAAAATCTCCTGTATAGTCTTTCCATTGTAACTTTCTAAATGGTGAGTCACTCCCTTTTTAAGCTCCTCAATCAATTTTTCGTTGCTATCAACACCAAAGACTTTATAACCCTTCATTGCAAACGAAAGAGCAAGTGGAAGACCAACATACCCAAGTCCAATTACACATACGCTATTCAATATCTATCCCTTCCCTCTTTAGTATATCAATAATTTGAGCTACTCTGCTATCCCAGGAGGTTTGCTTTGCATACTCTATTCTTTTTTCTATCTTTTCAATATTAGGATTTTGTGCCTCCTGCAGAGCTTGAACGCATTTTTCAAGCACATCTTCATAGTTTTTGCCGATATATACAACATCAGAAAATTCTTCTACCTGAGGCATAGAAGTTGAAACAATTGGTTTTCCAGTTGCCAAATATTCATAAAATTTTAGCGGACTTACATTCTCTGAGAGCTTGTTTGTTCTGAATAAGTTCAAGCACACATCAAATTGAGAAACATACTGCGGCAAATCCCTGTGATCAATCCTTCCAAGCAAATAAACATTGCTCAGCTTCTTTAAATTATCTACACTCACACCAGCACCCACAGGTCCTATTAAAACAAAAGACCACTCTCTTTTTTCTCTTGCTAAATATTCTATAAGCTGAGTGTCTATCCATGTGTGGATAACACCTACAAAGCCAAAGATAGGACGGGG
>FPIC01070232.1_pt1 | contig 20496 bp, 16 predicted proteins | sample 1504481 | NCBI WGS metagenome assembly FPIC01 (sample SAMEA4475357, study PRJEB15587) | soil metagenome | biome: Soil; feature: Field | place: India | collected 2015-03-11 | depth 0 m
AACGGGTTCACCCGTCTGGATTCAAACACGCACTTCCTAAACAGCCTCCAAGAGGTATAATCTCGAAAATGCCAGCACGCATCGGGCTGTTAACCGTCGAACTCTATATCGGAGGGTGTCGCTCCCTCAAAGAGAAGCGACAGGTCGTGCAGAGTTTGACCGCTCGCCTGCGGAACGATTTTAATCTCTCCGTGGCAGAGGTCGATCATCATGACCTGCACCAGCGCGCGTGCCTGGCAATCGCGTGCGTGGGCAACCGCACCGACTTCGTGAACCAGGTGCTGGACACCGTGCTGGAACGATTGCAGTCCGAAGGGCGTATAGTGCTATTGGAGACCACACTCGAAGTGCTATAGGAGGACGCCAATGGGCGGACGCATGGAACGATTGGAATCGCTCCTCACTGAGGAGATCAGTCAGGTGCTTTTGAAGGATTTATCGGGTAGCGACCTGGGCTTAGCGACCGTAACAGGGGTTAAGATTGCGCGCGACCTTTCGCAGGCGACCGTGTATGTGAGCGTGCTGGGCGACGAGGCGCGACGCCAGCAGACCATCGAGAGCCTGCAACGCTCCGCAGGCTACATCAAAGGATTGCTGGGTAAGCGCCTGCACCTGAAGCGCATTCCCCGCTTGCAGTTTGTGGATGACCCCTCGCTGCGCCAAGCCGACCGGATTGCACGCCTGCTCAAAGATGGCTAAATGGGCGGGACATGCGCGGGGGCATCGCGTCTAAAGAATTCGGAGGCGCGTTGATGAAACCGATGGCATGTCCAGAATGGGAAGAGCGGTTAAGTCTCTATGTAGACGGGTTGCTGAACCCGTTTGAAGAGAACGCCGTGGAGGCACATATAGCGCGGTGCGAGGGGTGCCGTGCCACCGTGAGTTTATGGAAAGCGGTGGGGATGGCGGTGCGCCGTTTGCCAACCGTTTCGCCCCCGCCCGATTTACGCGCCCGCATTCTGGACTGCACGACGCGCCGTCGCCCGCGCCCCCTGGTCTGGCTTCCCCGAGGCTGGCAACTGGCGCCTGTGCTGGGCTTGGGGTTACTGCTGGCGTGGCTGAGCCTTACCCCAACTACAGAGTCGCTCATCTCAAACACCTCCTATCAGGCAGCGGCGCCTGCGCCAACGACGCCGCAGGCGACCGTTTTACCTCAGCCCCCCACACCCCCGCCTCCTGTGGAGGAAGGCGCCGCTGTTCCGCAGGTGATTATCTCGGTCAAAACCTCGCCCAGCTTTCGGGTCAGCCCGAACACCCCACGCTGGGTGGGCACCACACGCCTCAGCCCGGTGGAACCCCACCTGCCTGACCCTGTGCCCCCACAGGCTGGAATGGTGGGCGTTTCTCAGCCCACGCCACCGAGTCCGATTGTCACCGAAGTCGCCGATACACCCTATGAGCCTCTCCCCGCTTCGTCGGGCAATACGGATGGAAAACCCGGTGCGCCCCGGTCTCAGAACGAAACGCCGCGCCCCACGCTTGCTGAGTGGTCGCAGCAGTTCAACGAACAGCTTCGCCGTGAGCAACGCGCACGCTCTGGGATCGCCCATTCCCCTAATGCGCAACGCTACATTCCGATTGTGTCCATTCGCTTTAAATAAGCCATAATCTTACAATAGGGTATCCTATAAGCGGATGAAGCGTACGGTGCGGTTTCTGGGGTGGAGTCTTGGGCTGGCTGGGCTGATGGCATACGCCGTCGCCCAGAACTCGGCTTCACTGCTGGATTTGAATGGCTCCGCCAGAAACACTCCCGCCGCGCCCGCTAACACCCCCGGTCAGGCGACGGCAGATGTGTTGCCCGGCAAAGGGGTGCGGGGTCCCTACACCCTGCGTTTTGCGCCCGTCATTCCGGGCAGTGAGAGCGTGTATGTGGACAGCACACGCCTGCAGCGCGATGTGGATTATGCCATTGATTACGCCTCAGGCACTTTAACCTTCTACGCGCCAGTCCGTACGCTCTCCACGATTCAGGTGTACTATCGCTATGACCCTCAGGGCAAGCGCGCCGAGTCGTCCGCGGCGCTCCCGCTGCTGGCATTATCGTTTGGACAGGGCGGGAGTTTGCAGGCGCTCTATGCGCCCGGCGCTACCGAAACCAGCCGCGAAGGGGTCAGCTATCAGATAAGCGCTTATGGCTTGCGCAATCGCCTGCAGTTTGGGGGTGGCGCGCTTCAGGGCTACTATTTCGTGGGCACGCGCTCGCCTCTGCAGGCGTTCGCGATGCCTTCGTTTGCCAACCCCTCGCCTCAAACCGTGACAGGCGCCTCCGAATCGGCGCAATTCATCGTCCAGAACCTGAACCTGAATGCAGGCGCCCTACAGTTTCAGGGGAACTATCAGGATATTGGCAAAGGTTTTTCGGCGCAAAAGATGCTGGGCGCCCAGCCCGGACTGGACACAAACCTACTCCAGCGCTGGGAGCAGGAAAAAGGCTTGAAACGCTACGACTATGCGCTGGGGCTGAAACTGGGCGACTCTACCCTCCAGCAGAGCGTCTTGCGCATTCAAGATGACAGGGGCGCGATAGAACAACACGCCTATGCGCTCCAGAGCCACGCGCTCCAGCTGCGCTATGAACGGCGTGAGGCACAGGCGGGCTTCGAACGGTTCAAAGATCTCAGCGACGCCGCGAAAGGCGACTGGCAACGCGAACGCGGACTGGTGCGCGAACAACTGGAGTCCACCCTCAAACTCGCGCCCAACAGCACGCTCCAGTTCAACCAGACTCAGGTCGCACAGGACAGCGCCGAAATCAAACGCCAGCAATATGCTTTCAACCTGCCCTGGCTCAAGCTGGTGCGCACACACCAGAGCGTTGAGCAGGGCTTCACGCGATTCGGCGACCTTGCGGAGGCAGACAAAGCGCAGCTCGCCCGCGAAGTCGGGATGCAACGGGACCAAACCCAGATTGAGATTAATCAGAACGGAATCCGCGTGGCTGTCGAAGAGGGGATGGTGCGCTCGCCTACGGGCGCGCTGGAGCGCGAAAGCCTGCACATCAAAACGGAGCAGGTGGAAGTGGAACACCTGCGCCGCGCCGTCGACGCCGATTTTAAAAATCTGCCGAACCTGACCCCTGCGGAGCATCAGAAGATGGTGGACGAGGTGCGCCAGTTCCATGCGCCGCAGGAAGCGCTCAAGCCCGAAGATGTGCCGCAAGTCCTCAAGGAGCCGGGGCTGGAACGCACGCTCCAGCGCATCGAGATTAAACCCAGCAAAGCGATGAGCCTGCAGGTCAAGCGGTTCGAAGTCGCTGACCGGGCGGGCGAAGGCTCTGCGCAGGGCACGCTCTGGCAGCTGCGCACGCCGAACCTGCAGGTGCGTCTGCACGAACGCAACATCACGCCGGAGTTCAATCGGCTGGGCGATCTGACCCGCTTCGAACGCGCCCTGTTCCACAACGAGCGCGGCATGGGGCGCTCCGACTGGGATGTGAGCTACACCGCCAAAGACTTCGGGCTGGCGATTGCCCGCATGCAGGTGCATGCGATTGGCGCGGGCGTGCGCCGTACCAGCTATCGTCTGCTGACGCCCCGCCTGGAGTTCCACTACAACGAGCGCGAGGTGGACGCCGATTTCGCTCGCGCCCACGACCTCGCCGACCCCGAACGCGATTTTCTGGTGCAGCTGCGCGGCTTCCGCCAGCACGACTGGACCGCGAAACTGCGCCCTTCGAGCAACCTGCAGCTGGAGCTGTTCCAGTTCAACGCCCAGAACCCGCTGGAGCAGATTGCGAACCGTCGCAATCGCTACCGGGTGATGTGGCAGCCAACGGCGTCGCTCAAAATCGGGCGTCAGGCAGATGCGTATCGCTCCGATAAGCTCACCGACGGGCTTTACCATGACGAGTACGAGCGCAACGATTTACAATATCAGCTCGGCTTCGGGCAGCTGGACGCCTACAGCGAGCGCCGTCAGATCGGGGGCACGCTCGCCAACCCGCTCTATCAGACCACCGACTTCTATCGATTCAGCTCGTCGGCGATACGGAATTGGAACTTTGCGCTGGAGGAGCGCCGCACCCGCGCCGACGGTGCGCCCAGTGAACGCTGGCGCGCCCATCAGATGGCGTACACCCTCAACCCGCGCGTCAAAATGAGCTTCGCCTATGCCGAAGCCAACCGCGACGGCGCGCCCGATGAGACCAGCCAGCAGGTGGGGCTGGAATATCAACTCAAAAACGGCGCCAAACTCACCTTCTCGGAGACCCGCGCAGGCAAAGAGAACGCCAACGGCTCCCGCGTGCTGTCCACGGGGCTGACCCAATCGGTGTTCGGCGTGCTGAACATCGGCGCGAACTATCAGGAGTGGCGCACCGACCGCACCAACACGAAAGCGCAATCGCAGGTGGTGATTCAGTCGGCGCGCCCGTTTGACCTGCTGTGGCTCAAAGGGTTCCAGTTCGACTTCCGCTATGGCGCACTCGCCGACCGCCACCTGTGGCAACAGGAAAATAAGCACTTCACAGGCGAAGCCACCCTGTTCGGACGCAAACTCACCGGTGGCTATGTGGGGCTGTATGTGCCCGGACAGGGACGCGCCGTAGACCGCTACTACCAGCTCCAGTCGGCTCCCAGCGAGCGCCTGCAGTATAATCTGCTCTACAAGACCCGCACCTATCAGGACGGCAGGCTCTATCTGGTGCGCAACTATCAGGTCGCTTACCAGTTAGACCAGCGGTTCACGATTCGGCACGAGTTCCAGACTCATCCGGAGCAGGCGAACCCGCATGTGGTGCTGGGTTCGGTGCTGCAGCCGACGGGCGTCTCCAACTGGGCGATGGAGTGGCGGTGGACGCCTGCTGTGCGCCTGCGCGGCGACTATCGACTGGAGTGGAACACCCAGCAGAATCGGCGCACGCGCCGCGGCGGCTTGACCCTCATCGGGGAACAGGCGGACGGACTGCGCTGGGATGTGGGCTACCGCATCGATTCGGAAACCTTCGGCGAGCGACACGGCATCGCCCACACCTTCTACCTCTCCACCGAGCGCCGAATCGATTCCGAGTATTACCTGATGCTGGGCATGCAGTGGACTCACTACGAGCGTCGTCCCGAGCCGAACATGCCGCGCGACCAGCAGCGATTGGTGCTGGAACTTCGACGCCCCTTCTAACCCCCCGATTCCTGTCTGCAGCGTAGGATAATCGCGTCGATCTCAGGCTGTTTGCGGAAGGCGTTCAGCGCAACGAGCAGCTCATCGGAGAGTTTGAGCTGTTTCGCCGCCGCGTAAACCTGTTGCAACCCCGCAAGGAGTTTTCCAGCGGCGACGCGCTCGTACACATAGGGTGGAGGTGTGTTCTGCAAGCGCGCCCGAATCTGTGCCCGCACGGCGTCCATATCCACCAGCCTACCCGGACAGGTTTTGCTGGTCGGAATCGGCGCCAGCCCGCGACGCACTAACTCGTTCACCTCGCGATGCCCCATCACAATCAGCGCGTCTGGCTCCGCGAGAAACCGCTCGGTGAGATCATAGCGTTCCAGCATCTCGATAGTGTGCTGGATGCCGCTTTCCAGTTGCTGGGGCGTCAGCGGCGCGATATCGCCGTGTCCCGAAAAGCAGATGTGATAGGTGGTCTCGTTGATGCCCGCCACGCCCGCCGGAATTTTGTCGGGGTCGCGCCCTTTTTCGACTGTGCCGTCGAAGCGGATGACCACATTATAGCCGATTTCGCGCCAGCCGCGCTCGCGATGCCACTGGTCTATCTGGGCGGCGGTGGTGTCAAACGCCTGCCCCTCGCGCCCGTGCGCGGCTGTGTGCCATACGATGCGTTCCACTTTGCGCGCCATTGGTTCCCTCCATGAGGCTCTGGAGAGCAGCATACCCGATGGGCAATCAGCGGAGCGCGTCCTCAAGAGCGGTTTGGGCGTCAGTGCGGGCGTCGCGATACTTCACAATCACGGGTGCATAGAGATGCAGCTGATGCTGGCGCCCGAACGCGCTCTGCACGGGGCGCGCGCCCGCCACCACCACCGCGCCTTCGGGCACTATCAGCGGCATGTCGCCTTCCGCGCGGAGAACCCTCTCGTGAACGAGGTCATAAAGGGGCACACTGCGCGTCAGCACGACCCCTGCGCCAATCACCGCGCGACGCTTGACGATTGTGCCCTCGAAAATGCCCGTGCAGCCGCCAATCATCGCCTCATCTTCCACAATCACGGGGAGCGCACCCACGGGTTCCAGCACGCCGCCAATCTGGCAGCCCGCGCTCAGGTGAACCCGCGCCCCAATCTGGGCGCAGGAGCCGACCAGCACATGCGAATCGACCATCGTGCCCTCACCCACCCAGGCGCCCACATTCACATACGAAGGCGGCATCACCACCACGCCCGGTTTGAGACACGCTCCACGCCGAATCGCCGTGCCCCCTGGCACAATCCGCACGCCGTCTTCCGGACGGAACGCGCGCGGCGGATAGAGATGCTTATCCAGAAAGCGCGCCCCGCCCCACTCCATCTCCTGCACAACGCCCCAGCGGAACCCCAGCAGAATGGCTTGCTTGACCCATGCGTTCACGCGCCAGCCCGTGGGGCTTTCGGGGTCGGGTTCGGCGGCGCGAATCGCGCCCCCCTCCAGCGCACTGAGCAGTTCCTCAAACCATGCAAGCGCTTCAGGGGTGGGTTCGGTCAGCGTCTTCAGCGTTTCGAAACGAGCTTGAATCGGGTGCATGGGGGGAATTGTACCTGTCCGCCCTACTTCAAGGCTGCCCGTTTCGCCGCGCTCCTGTTTCCCCAATCTCCCGTTTTTTGCAACAGAGCTACTGCTCCCCTTGCAGGCTCGATTCCACCAGCCTGATCTCCTCGGGGGTGAGGTCGTAGAGCTGGTAGACGAGGCGGTCGATTTCGCGCTCCAGTTCGGCGGTGTCGGCGTTCGGGTTGCCCCGCTTCCGTGCCAGAATCTGCTCCACCAGCGACTCGATCTGCCCCACCAGCGATTGGTTCGCAGGGGTGATGGGGGGAATGGGCATAATTTCAACATACTGATTAGACAGACGAAATCCTGTAAATCCATATTGATGAACAATTTTATAAACATAATAAAAAATTAATTTTGAATTTAGCACAGACATTTGATATCTCAAGTGATTTGGAGACACGAAGAACGCCATGCTGTCAAGCACATAGATACCAGGGTCAACGAAACAGAAGGTAGGTTCTCGTGTAATTCGCTGCCACACCACCTTCTCCTTCTCAAACTCGGCTAAGTAGTCGTCGTGCGGGTTATTATCGAGTTCCAGCCAGTGATGCTGACCGGGGTAGTCGGCGTTGGTCTTCTTGCCCGTGCGTCCGTAGCGGCACTGCCCGCGATTCTTCAGCGCCTTTTCGTACTGGCTGAGGTGCGCTACAATAGCAGGGTAGAGGTGCGCCTCTTTGTAAAATCCGAATTTTGCCAGAATCACCCACAACCCTTTCCACTCGTAGGCGTAGCGTTTGATGTCGCGTCCGCGCAGGATAGGCTTGATAATCGCCTCTGTGCGCTGGCGTTCGGCGTCGTCTTTGCAGGCGTCTAAAATTCGCTCGCGCGTCGCCGTGTCGATGATGAACGCCTCGTTCAAGCCTGTCAGTATGCCACGATAGATTTTTACATCCCACTCGCGCAGGGGTTTGCCGACGGCTTCGATTTTTTGTTTCAGCCGGTGTTCGGCGTCGCCGCCGATGAACCATGCGCCTGCGGAGAGGTTGTGCAACACGACGCCCTGCGTCTGGGTCGCTTCGCGCAGGCTCTTTTCGCGGTCCGTGTAGGTCAGCGCGCGCAGGTTCTGCTGGTTGGGCGCTTTCTGCAGTATCAGGATGTTCGTGTCCACCGTCGCGCTTTCGAACACGCCCGGTCCGAGGTCGATCAGCAGCAGCGGGTTGGTGTTCTTGGCGAAGTATGCGCGCAGTTTTTCGCCGTAGCCCGCGCGCATCCACTTGTTGGAGGTGATGTAGGCTAAGATACCCCCTTCCCGCAGCAGCTCCAGTCCGCGCTCATAAAAGAGGCAGTAGATGTCGCCTCTGCGGTCGAAGGTGGCGTAGCCCTCGTCGAGGTAGAGGTCGGCGTATTTGCGTTTGGCGTCATAGGCTTTCTGGAGCTGGATGTAGGGCGGGTTGCCGATGGCGATATCGAAGCCCTCTGAGACGCCGAACATCCATTCGGGGTCAAAGAACGGCGCGGAGGCGTTCTGGTCGTAGGGGTTCCAACGGGCGAGCATGCGGGCGGTAGCGTCGTCCCAGCCGCTTTTTTTGAGTTCGTCGGCGAGTTTCTGGCGCAACTCGGCGTCCTCCTGGCGCAGTTTCTGCTTGGTTTGGGGCGTGCGGGCGGTGAAATATTGCTGGCGCACCTGCCGAATCTGCTCTTTGAGTTCCTCGATGTGCGGGTCGGGGAGGGCTTCCTGCGGTTTCTGGCGGATGCGTTTGAGCGTGTCGGCGGCGACGAATCGGATTTCGAGGTTCGGCAGGGGGCGGATGCCGCTGTTGGGCAGGCGGGGGTCGGGGTGCTGGTCCACAATCAGCCTGCACGGCAATCGGCTGGATATCGACGCCGTAGATGCCGTTTTCTATCAGAAACAGTTTGCGTCCGTAGTCCAGTTCGTTGCGTTCGAAGGCGTTTTCGATGTCGGCAATCACTTTCTCGCGCACGCTGGGGTCGGGGAGGGCGCGGGCGCGCTCGATCTGTTTCTCTTTCCAGCGTTCGTTGCGGGGATCCAGTTTGCTTAGCAGGAACACGAGTTTATGCAGGATGCCCATCGGGAAGGCGCCTGAGCCGCAGGCGGGGTCTATCGTCTTGAGCGCGTCGATGGTGTCGATCAGCGTGCGGGTTTCGGCTGCGTTGAAGGGGTTGGCGTCGTCGTTTTCGTGGAACAGCTGGCGCAGGCGGGGTTCGAGGTCGGTCGCGTCGGGGTGCGCTTTTCGAAGCGCGTCGTGCAGAATGTGAAACAGCGACTCTTCGACCATAAAGTCGACAATCTCGCGCGGGGTGTAGTAGGAGCCGGTGGCTTTGCGGGCGGTGGTGGCGGTTTCGGGGTTGTAGGCAGCCAGCAGGTTTTCGAACACCTTGCCCGCGAGCTCGGGGTCCAGCGCGACCTGCTGGTCCAGCGGCGTGCTTTCCGTTACGGTGAAGTTGTAGCGTTTGAGGGTGTGAATCAGCCCGCGCACGCGCACGATGCGCTTCTCGCCGAAGGTTTGGGTGATGTCGACGGAGCGCTCCTCGCCGAAAAACAGGTAATCGGGCACATGCAGAGGGTTCTTGGGGTGGTCGGAGAAGCCGTCGATGCGGCGGTCGGGGCGGTTCTCCTCTTTGCGGTAGACCTCATCGAGGCATTCAAACAGCCCGCCGTTGAGGAACGGGATGGGACGCACCAGCTCCAGAAAGCGGTTCGGGTCCGTGAAGAGGTCTTCGTAGCGGTAGAGGTTGGTGATGCCGCGATGGGGGTCCAGCCCGTTGGGGTTGCGTTTGCGGAAGGCGCGCTGGTCTTGTTCCTGATTCAGCGTGGCGAAAAAGAGGTTTTGTAGGATGGCTTTGTAGAAGCGGGTTTGTGCGCTGGCGGCGAGCGGCTCGTCGCCTTTGAGGAGGGTCGTGAGTGTGCGCTCGTCGAACAGCGCGTCGGGGATCAGCCCTTTGGCTTTGAGGAACCAGCAGAACAGCAGTCGGGTGATGAGGCGGATAACGCTCTGGGCGATATAGGCGTCGCGGTTGGTCTCTTCAGGGGGCATGGGGAATCGCACTTCCTGGCACGCCCAGAAGTACCAGTTGGCAATCTCCTGATAGAACTGTTTGGAGAGGCTTTCGACATCGAAGGCGCGGTTGAGTTTGTCCAGCACGGCGGCGAGGCTGGGTTCGCCCTGCAGGAGTTCTTGCATGCTGAACTGGAGTTCGGCGAGTCGTTCGAGGGTGGTGCGGGCGGGCGCGCCGCGGGTGTAGGGGAGCGAGCGGAGTTCCGTTTTGCCGTCGGGTCGCTTGCGCGCCCAGGTGAAGATGAGTTCTGCGTGGTCGGCGTTGCAATAGCAGAGCAGGTGTTCGGCGTAGGTGGGGGCGAGGGCGCGATAGACGGCACGGCGAGCGGTGAGCGTGGGCATGCGCGTGGCGTGCCAGTCCACCCGAAACATGGGCAAGCTCCCCATCTGGGCGACGGGATGGAGGGTCAGCGTCTGATTCACGGGCGCGCCGACTTTGAGCGTGAAGGGTGGCATACGCAGCGCGCTCCAGTTCAGCACTTCGCAGAACAGTCTTTCCAGCCGCTCGCCCAACTGTGCGCTGTTGAGAGTCTGTTCGATCTGTGTGTAGAGGCTCTGCATGGCGCTCCCTCTAACTTATATTATCGGATGGCAAAAGGATACTCGATAGACCACGCTGATAGATACTACCCTGCAGCCCCTTTAGTGTTCCCCGACAGCCTGCAAGGCGCGCGAAGAGGCGACGCATTACTGACTGCTGTGGGCATAATCTCTGTCCGTCTGCAGGTCTTCTTCTGTATAGTGGCGTGCAATCTGGCGCGAGGCGAGCAGTTGAGCGAATTCGCGGATTGTCATACCCGCGAGCACGCACGCCTTGCCAAATGGCAGGATGCCGCGGGCATAAAGCGCCAGCGCCAGTTCCTTACGAACCTCGGCTTCCGCTTCGTCGGGAGGCAGGCGCAACACCTGCAAAACTTCCTCAGGTATCTTAATCATGAGCTGAGCCATCGCGCGAATTTTACTCTCCTGCCCCGTTTGCGCTCTCAGAACGCCACAGCCCCATCGAGCAGACAATCTGGGGTTCGGGCGTGGTTGTGTCAGATTGGTGAGAGACTTCGCACAACCTGTTGTTTTCGGCGTACTGTGTGAGCATTTCCAGTAGCGCCTCGTCGGTGATTCCGAGTTTGAGCTGGCGTCGGAGGGCGTCTTCGGTGGCGCGTTTGAGCGGGTAGCGATAGAGAAGGTTCATCAGGCGTTCGATGTCTTGCTTCTGGCTTTGCGAAAAGAGGGTGGGCTGGCTTTCCAGTTTCTCGCGCCACTGTTTGAGGCGTTCGTAGAGTTTGCGTCGGAGGCTGCGCATGGTTCCGAGCTGCCCCCCGAGCAGGGCTTGTTCCTGCTGGACAATTGCCACGCATTTCTGGACGAGGGCGTGGTGGTTGGCGGCGCGGGGCATAGGAGGGGTGTCGGGAGCGCACGCGGCATGTCGGAAAACGCTCGCCAGCGATTGCGAGACGAGATTGCCCTGTGCATCGACATAGACCAGGGTGTCGCTGCCGTCGGGGAAACGCAGGTAGGTAATCACGCCAGAGGGTTGCACGCGCGGGTCGGCGGTTTCAGGCAGGGCGCGCGTGGTGGAGACGACATTCGGGAGCGCAAGCGCCTCTTTCTGGTCGGCTTCCGACGCGCTGTTCCACACCTGCAGGGCGAGGCTGGGCAGGTCGATATCCTCGTCCTGCGAGTCGTCGTCCAGAACGCCCGCCTTTTCCGTGAACAGGTCGCGCAGGCGCGCAGCTGCCTCCTCCTCGAAAAACACCTCATCGGTGCCGATGACCTCCTGATTCTGCTGGAGTCGCTCCACGAGGCGTTTGCGCAGGCGGATGATACGCTCCACGCCATCAGCAGGCAGGAACGAGTAAACCGGAATCGTGTCGTGTTGTTGCCCGATACGGTCCACGCGCCCTGCCCGCTGAATCAGGCGAATAATCGCCCACGGCAGGTCGTAGTTCACCACGATATGGGCGTCCTGCAGGTTCTGCCCTTCCGCCAGCACATCGGTGGCGATTAGCACGCGCAGTTCGGTCTGGCTGGGGGGTACGCCGTTGTTGGCGCCGGGGCTGAAGCGTCGCGCAATCGTGTAGGGGTCTGCCGTGTCGCTGGTCACGATGGCGAGGTTGCTCAATCCGCGCTTCTGGAGCTGCTCGCCCAGATAGCGCGCTGTATCGGCGAACTGGGTAAAGACAAGCACTTTTTCGTCGGGGTGCTGTTGTGTCAGCAGGTGGTAAAGCGCGTTCAGTTTGGCATCGGCGTCAGGGTTCCACTCGCCCGCGAGCCTCAGCAGGTTCAACAGCTCCTGGGCATCGTCCAGCAGATCCTGCTTTAATTGAGGCGTGAAGAAGCGGGCGTCGAGCCAGCGGAAGCGTTTGGCGTTTTCGCGGTAGCGTTCGTAGGTGCGCTGGGCGGCGGCGCGATAATCATCCAGCGTGCGGGCACATGGCTGATCCAGCGCATCGGAGAGGGCGCTCGTATCCTCTTCTTCGGTCTCGGCGAGCAGCTCAGCGTCGGTATCGCTGATGGCGGTGTCCAGCAAGGCAGCGTCCTGCGTGCCGATAGGGAGGGGCCAATGGTTTTCGAGCGCGTGGAGCGTTACGAGATTGCGCACGATATGGCGCTCCACCGAAAGCAGGAAGCTGGAACCACTCGATTCAAGGCGCTTGAACAGGTTCGTGCGGCAGAAGCCAATCAGCCGCCGTCCTGCACGGGTCAGGTTGTCCAGAATGCGTTTTTCGGCTTCGCTGGCTATAGCGTCGGCGTTTGGCACGAGATAGTTTGCCAGTCCGTAGCGCGGCAACTTGAGCGACTCGATGACGCCGACCGCCTGCTCGCTAAAAAGGCGGGCGTACTGGTCGCTGGGGTCTTGCTCGTTGATGGGGAACTCCAGCCGTTTCGGTTGGCGCACGGGGAAATATCTCTTTTGCCCGTTCAGCATCACATAGTAGCGCCCTTTTTGTTCATCGTAGCGGGCGTAGTGGCGTATAATGAACTGGCGCGTGCGGCGCACCAGAAAGAGTCGCATCAGGTCGCGCCAGTCTTCGGGCGAGTCGCTCAGTTCGAAGGCGCGCAGGCTGGTGGGCAGGGCGCGGTAGATTGCGATGAAGTCAGCCTCGTTTTTGCCCTGCGTCGCCCACCAGTAAAAGAATCGTTCGGGGCGAACGCGCAGATCGGTGTCTTCATCCACAAACAGGCGCAGCTGGTTGGCGAGGTCGGTGAACTCCTTATTGTAGGGGGTAGCGGTGAGCAGCAGTACGCGCGGTTCGTTCTGCTCGATGTAGTCCCGAATGGCGCGGTAGCGTTTGCCTTCGCGGTTGCGCAGGTTATGGCTCTCGTCGATAATCAGCAGGCGGTAGCGAGGGAGCTGAGGCAGTGCTTCCATCACTTTGCCGAGGGACAGCACGCGCCCCGTAATCTGGTAGCGCTGGAGGTGCCATTCCCACATGGGCACGAGGTTGGGCGGGCAGATTACAAGGGTGTTCACATCGGCGTCTTCCTGAAGGATACGGGCAATCGCGGTTGCCATCAGCGTTTTGCCCAGCCCGACGACATCGCCCAGCAGCACGCCACCGCGCCGATAGAGGTAGTGAACCGCCAGCGAGACTGCCGCCGCCTGAAAATCGAGCAGCACATTTTCAAACAGTTTCGGCATCTGAAAAGCGCGTTCGCCCTGCCGTGCCTCCTCACACAGATGATATGCCATCTTGAGGTAGACATGGTAGGGGCGCACGAGGTCTTCTCGTGCCCAGCTGGTCTCGATAATCTCGGCTAAGATGTCGGTGATATCTTCCGCTGTGGGATCGTTCCAGCGATCGTTGAACCACCGGAGCAGTTTCTGAGCGGCGTCCTGTTCCACCACATCCACATTCAGCTCGCCCTGCTGCTTTAGCCCTGCCAGCGTGAGGTTGCTGCTGCCCACGAAGCCGATCAGGGGAGCCACAGGGTCGGGGCGTTGCACCAGATAGAGTTTCGCGTGCAGGGGGTACTTGAGAAAGACTTTGACGCGCACCTTGCGCTGGCGGAGCTGACGCGCCAGCTGGCGCAAGGTGCGCTCCGCTTCGTCGGTGGGCACGCCGAACTCAATCTGCTCTTTAAAACTTTCGATGAGTCGGCGCACGAGTGCGATGCGTGTCGGTCCGTCAAGAGTCGGCGATTCGCGCGTCAGGCGATAAAGTTGCTTCATCTCCTCTTCGGGCGGGCGGTGCATGCCCACCAGCAGTCGGCAGGCGCGGTCTTCCTTGCCTCCGTCCAGCCGATCCACCAGATCTGCCAGCTGGTCCCAGCCACGCAGGTTGAAATAGCCTACACAGAAGGAGCAGGCGACCGCCTCCTGCATCACCTGCCTCAGTCCACAGGTCAGGTTCTGCTCGATGTTGTCGAAGATTCGGGGCATAAAGCAACCTCTTGTTCGGAAAAGTATACCTATTTCAAGGGGCGTACCCTGCCCTGCTGAGCGCCACGAATCTTTGAGGTGAAGCCGACCTTCGTCAGCCAGTGGAGGCGGACTTCGGAGTGGCGTCATCTGCCCTACTCACAGCGATTTTTGAACGCTGTTTGCACCCCTTGACAACATTTTCGGGTACAATCCTGATGCTCACAGAATAGGGGGCAACAAGAATGTTCAAGGCACTGGCACGACTCTGGCGATATCTGGTGGCGTGGGTCACCGGCAAGGTGGAGCAGCTGGAGGATCCGGAGGTTTTGCTGGATCAGGCGCGTCGGGAGATGCAGGAAATGCTCGCCCGCAACCGCGAGCGCGCCATTCAAGCCATCACCCAGAAGAACCTCCTGCAGGCAGAAGTGGACAAACTGGAGCGCCGCGTGCGCGAGCTGGAACGCAACGCGGAGCTGGCGCTCCAGCAGGGCAAACGCGACCTCGCCCTACAGCTAATTCGCGAAAAGAAAGCGCAAGAGAGCGCGCTGGAATCCCTCAAAGCCTCGCTCCAGCAGGCGATAGAGACCGTTGAGTCGGTCAAGCAAGCGATTCGGCGACAGGAAGAGGAGGTGCGGGTGCGCACGGCGCAGGCGCTGGCGCTCAAAGCGCGATGGAAGCAGGCGCAGATTCAGACTGCCATCAACAAGGCGCTGGAAGGGATTACGATCGAGAGCCTCGAATCGAGCTGGGGCGCGGCAGAACAGCGCATCCAGCGCGCGGAAGCCGAGGCTGCCGCGCGACAGGAGATGGCAGCCCAGAGCCTGCAGGGGCGGGTCGCCGCGCTTCAGGACGCGCAACTGGACGCTGAAGCCGAAGAGGAGCTGCGCCGAATCGAGGAGCGCATGGGATTGCGCCCCGCCACAACCGAGCAGCCCGTGCAACCCACCGTGCAGGCGAGCGTCGCCGACGCCGATGTGCTCAAAGAACTGGAAGAGCTGGAGCGCAAGATTCAGACCTCCTCAGGCGACAGCAGCGCGCGTGAGAACGGCTAACCTCTGCCTGCTGGCGTTTCTTATCGGCGCGGGCTACAGCCAGCCGCCCACCGCGTTTTTCGGGGTGCGCCTGCTCACACAGGTGCGTGCTGACTCCGAAACCACACGCTGGCTCTGGTACAACGACCTTGCCCAGCACGCTACCGTCTCGCTTCAGGTTTATCACGATTCGGGGTACGGGGCATATATCGCCCAGCGGTTGCAAAACATTCGGGGCGACCGCACACGCACCGCGCTCGATGAGTTTTATGTGGAGCGTGTGGGGGGCTGGCGTGTGGGCAAATTTTACGCCCCTTTCGGCGCAGGAACCCTGCTCAACGAGAGCGTGGTGGCGGCGCAATCACCCACGCGCTTCGCGATAGGCGACCTGCCGATGCGTGTCGCCTATGTGTTCAACGGTAAAGACCGCCAGCAGGGGGTACTGGTTCGGGTGGGCACGCAGAACGGGGGCGTTTCGGTGGGCGTCGGGCGACACTTTGGCACCGACCCGCACGCCTTCGCGCTCTGGCAACTGCCCGAAGAGCCGCGCGCGCCGCAGGGCTATGAGACGCTCTACGGAGCCGACTGGCGCCCACCCCTGCTGGAGCGCACCCTGCTGCTGGAGTGGGTCTACACCGAAAGCGACTCGCTGCCCGACACCCACTGGCTCAGCCTGCGCTGGGAGCCAGTCGGGGCGCGATGGCGCCCCGACCTGCGGCTGGCGTATCAGAGCCACGCGAACACCTTCAGCTGGCGCGTGGCGTTGCAACAAACCTTTGCGGAACGCTTTCGCGCGGCGCTCGTGTTTCGGGGGAATCAGGGTACACTTCAATTCGTGGCGATCGAGCTGCGAGGTGAACTCTGATGAGCGTGGGCAAGCGCGTGACCCGACTGATGAAAGCCTACCTCAACCATCACTGGGAACGGATTGAAGCGATCATTCGCGAGCAGGAGCAGGAGGCGCAGGCACGAGCGGAGGCGCTCCAGGAGCTGGAACGCCCCGCAACCTCTGAATCGGCTCCCCCGTCTTCGAGCGCGAAGCCAGCGGCTGCCGAATCGGAAATCAGCCGCGCCTATCGCACGCTGGGACTGGAAGAGGGCGCCGACTTGAGCCGCGTGCGGCGCGCCTATCAGGAGCTGAGCCGCCGCGCCCATCCCGAGCGGTTCCCCGAAGGCTCGCCCGAACGCGCCCGCGCCGAGCAAATCCATACGCAAATCGAGTGGGCGTATCGCACGCTTCTTGCCCACTTAGACCAGAGCGCCGCGCGGTTCCGCAACCTGGACCTTGACTGACCTGCATGACGCTCAGCATCTGCATCGTAAACTGGAACACGCGCGAGCTGCTCCGCGCCTGCCTTCGCTCTATCGAACGCTACCCCCCTGCCGAACCCTATGAGGTGATTGTGGTGGATAACGCCTCTACCGATGGGAGCGCGGAAATGGTGCGCGCCGAGTTCCCGAATGTGATTTTAATTGCCAACGCCGAGAATCGGGGCTATGCAGCGGGCAACAATCAGGCACTCCAGCAAGCGCGTGGCGAGTTCATCTTGCTCCTCAACCCTGACACCGAAATGCATCCCGATACCCTTCAGCGTGCCATAGACTTTTTGCGGGCGCATCCCGAAGTGGGCGCGATAGGCGCAAAGCAGCTCTATCCCGATGGACGCCTGCAACCCTCGCTGCGGGCTTTCCCCACGCCACGCAACCTGCTCTTTGAGGTGCTGGGGCTGGCGAAACTCTTTCCTAAAAGCCGCCTGTTCGCCGCTTACCGCTATGGCTGGTTCACCTACGATCGCCCGCTGGAGGTGGATCAACCGATGGGCACTTTCCTGATGGTGCGCCGCGCCGTCGTGGAGCAGGTCGGCTTGATGGACGAGGCGTTCCCGCTTTTTTTCAATGATGTGGACTGGTGCTATCGCATCTGGCAGGCGGGCTGGAAGATTATGTTCGTGCCTGAGGTGGTGATTACCCATCATGGGGGTGCCAGCACGCGACAGGTACGCCTCAGCGCGATTCGGGAGTCGCATCGGGCGCTGGAAGCGTTCTACCGCAAGCACTATCGTTCGCGACTACCGGGGTGGGTGTACGGGGCGATAATCGGGCTGATCCGGTTGAGCGCGTGGGTGCGGGTCGCGTGGGCGCGCTGGAGAAGCGCTCCAGCGCGCCCAGCCGCCTCATAGTGCGCTCGGTTTGACCCAGCGCCGCTCGTTGGCGGAGATTTCCACCGCCTCCAGCACCGCCTGACACTTCAGCCCATCGTAGAAGTTGGGCGAGGGCAGCTCGTTTTTGCTGATGGCTTCCAGCGCGTCGCGCACCAGATGCGTGAAGGTATGCTCGTAGCCAATAATGTGCCCTGGCGGCCACCACGCGCTGATATACGGATGCACGCCCTCGGTAACCTGAATCGTGCGGAAGCCGCGCATGCCGGGCGGGTCGGTCTCCAGATAGAGCTCCAGCTCGTTCATGCGCTCCAGATTGAACACGATGCTCCCTTTGGAGCCGTTAATCTCGAAGCGGTTGTAGTTTTTGCGTCCGAGCGCGAATCGGGTGGCTTCGAAGGTGCCAATCGCGCCGTTCTCGAATCGGGCAAGGAACATCGCCGCGTCGTCTACCGTGACTTCGCCCATCTCGGTGCCCGCTTGCCCGCCAAGCCGGTCGTCCACCTCTTTCAGCACGGGGCGCTGCTTGATGAAGGTGTGCATCATGCCGCACACTTCTTCGATCTCGCCGACGAGGTAGCGGGCGAGGTCAATAATGTGGGCGTTGAGGTCGCCGTGGACGCCGCTGCCGGCGATTTCCTTGCGCAGGCGCCACACCAGCGGGAAGTTCGGGTCCACAATCCAGTCCTGCAGATAGGTGCCGCGAAAGTGATAGATGGTGCCAATTACGCCCTCGCTGATGAGCTGCTTGGCGAAGGCGACGGCGGGCGCCTTGCGGTAGTTGAAAAAGATGCCGTGCTTGACGCCGTTTTGCTCGACTGCCTCCACCATCGCGCGCGCCTCAGCGAGGTTGTTGGCGAGGGGTTTCTCGCACAGCACGATCTTGCCGTGTTTCGCCGCCTCGATGGAGATCGGCGCGTGCAGATTGCCCGGCGTGGACACATCCACGAGGTCAATATCGTCCCGCGCCACCACCTGCTGCCAGTCGGTGGCGTATTCCTCGAATCCGTATTTTTCGGCGGCGGCACGGACGCGCTCCTCGTTGCGCCCACAGATAACCTTCAGCACGGGTTCATATTCCAGCTCGGGGAAGAAATGGCGCACCTGCCGATAGGCGTTGCTGTGCGCCTTGCCCATGAACTGATAACCGATCAGCGCCACATTCAGCTTGCGTTTTGCCATAGGCATATCCCTCCTTCTTTAGCGTGGAACAGGGCGCGCTCCCGGTCCAGGGCGCGGTCCGCCTGGGGCAGGGGGGGCTTGCTCTGGGTTGTAGGGCTGCACGATGGTGTTGGTGATTTTCGCTTGCGACTGCAGCCGGCGGACATAGTCGCTGATCCCGATGCGCACTGCCTGCTCCTTCAGCTCTTTCTGCTCGTCTTCCGAGGCTTGCGAGCCTGTGCGCTCCAGCTTGATAATCATATAGCCTGCCATCGTGCGGAACGGTTCGGTATACTCCCCCGGTTTGAGGCTCTCGATTTTGCTGCGCATGTCGGGCACAAGGAACTGTTTGTTCTGCCAGGGCATTTTGCCGCCGCGGTCCTTGGTAAACGGGTCTTCAGAGTATTGCTTGACCGCCTCGGCGAACTCCAGCCCGTTTTTGAGCGCCTCATACGCCTGGCGCGCTTTTTGCTCCGCCTGAGGGGCGTTTTTCTCCTGCTCTTCAGGGTTCGCCCCCGGAATGCGGATTACAATCTGGCTATATTCGACGAAGTTATCCAGGTTGACCTCGCGCTCCACCAGTTTTTCCGCCAGCATCTGAATGCGCACGCGCGTATAGATCCGACTGGGAGGGAACTGATTGCGCTTGAGGAAGTCTTCCAATGTCATGCCAGGCGGCACCTGCGCCTCGGCGTTTTGCACCTGCTGAAGCACACGCGCCTCAATCTCTTCAGGGCTGACCTGAACCCCATGTTTGCGTGCTTCCTGCTCTATCAGGCGCATCAGGATCAGCTCCTCCACGGCGGTAGCAGCGAACCAGTCATAAGCCACTCGAATCAGGTCGCCTGCCAGAATCGGCTCGTCGTTCACGGTCGCCACCACCGTGTTCGGGTCGGGCAGAGGGGGCAGTTCATAGTTCAGCTTTATCGGCTCTTTTGAAGCAGGTTGCGTTTGAGGCTGTGGCTGTGCTTCCTGTGCGATACCCGTCAGCGGCATCGTCAGAATCAAACTCCATGCTACTTCTCTAACCCATTTCATGGTTTATCCTCCTGCTGAAAGGGTTTCGACGGGGGTGGGGGTTCTCCTGCCAGAATCGGCAAGGCGAGATGAAAAAGCAGGAGCGCCGCCGTCTCCACGCGCAACCAGAGCAGGCTGAACGCGCTTGCTGCCAACCCCGCCTGCAGCAAAGGGAGCGGTAGGGTGTGCCAGCGGTGAGTTCGCCAGAGGCTCCAGCCCGACAGCAGGCACGCGCCTAACAGCACTGCGCCCGCGAGGCTTGGGGTCGTGTTTGCGCCTGCAAAACCCGCCCGCGCGCCCAGAATCACTCCGCCCAGCACCATCGCCCCGAAGATGCCGATTGCCCACAAGAGTCGCCTTTCGGGGGGAACCGCAACGACTCGCACGGGGCGGTTCTGGATTGCAATCCGTATCTGCTTTCGAGAGCGCATTTCGTGGCGCAACAGGCTAAAACCGAGCCAGCCACCAAAGAGCGCAGTCGCCCCCGTCAGCATCCAGTCGCCCCCACGCCAGCCCATCCAGAGGCAAAGCGCCCCCAGTCCGTACACCAGCGCAAGCGGGTTGCCCTCAATCCGAAGCCATGCGAGAGTCAGCAACACCGCCCAGCCCAGCATTAGCCCCCCATGCGCCTCACTCAAGCCCTGTGGAGGCTGAGGGTTCAGCACGCCGTAGCCCAGCAGCCCGTCGCGGTTCCAGACGCCCCCCGTTTGCATGTCCAGCCCAAGCGCCAGAATCCCCAGCCCGGCAATCGCGCCGAGCGCCACCTCACGGGTGTCCAGCACTCTGCCAAGACTCGTTAGCAACACCACACCGATAACCACTGCGAGTGCGCCCGTGAACAGCGTCGGAACGGGGATGGCGGCAGGCAAGAGGCTCGCCACGCCCAGCGCCGCCATCGCAAGCACTAATAGAGGTGGGCGAGCAGAGACACTCGGCGAAGCAGGCTGTATCACACGCAACAAAATGCGCTTTGACGCCTTGCGGGGGCGTATTGCCCCCCCTGCCCACCCCAGAAGACCCAGACTCCAGATGCCAAACAGCAGCGGCTT
>FPIC01036241.1_pt1 | contig 20337 bp, 16 predicted proteins | sample 1504481 | NCBI WGS metagenome assembly FPIC01 (sample SAMEA4475357, study PRJEB15587) | soil metagenome | biome: Soil; feature: Field | place: India | collected 2015-03-11 | depth 0 m
TACCTGTATCTGGCTCACGCCCTCTATCTGATACTCGGGTGGGTCCTCTATGGTGATTATGTTCTTGGTGGGGCTTTTTATCTCTAATATCATGGCATAGAGGGTGGTGCTTTTACCCGCTCCCGTGGGACCAGTGGCAAGCACAATGCCGTAGGGCTTCCTTGCAAGCCTTCTTAACTTTATGAGGTCTTCCTCCAAAAGTCCGAGGTCTTCAAGCCTCAAAAGCCTTCCACCCTTTTCTAAAAGCCTCAGAACCACCCTCTCACCAAAGACGGTAGGCACCACAGAGACCCTTATATCTAAATGCCTTGCACCTATCCTTACCGCCACCTTGCCGTCCTGCGGAATTCTCTTCTCCGCCACGTTCAGGTTTGCCAGCACCTTTATACGCATGACCACCTGCTCGTAGAGGGAAGGGGGTATGACTGCATAGTCGTGCAGAAGTCCATCAAGCCTGAACCTTACTATAGCCTTCCCCTCGTAAGGCTCCATATGCACATCAGAAGCGGAAAGGCTTGAAGCCTTTATGAGGGTCTGATTTACAAAGCTAACGGCAGGGCTTGTCTCTTCCTCATAGAGTATGTCCCTTATCTCCTCTCCCTCGCTTTCCAGCCCTTCCACCCTCACCTCCTCCTTTGCCAGCTCCTCCTGAAGCCTCCGGGCAAACTCCTCCGGTGGAAGAAACTCAGGAATAACCTCCTTACCGCTTATAAACCTTATTTCTTCAAACACTGTCGGGTCTGCACCCAAAGGTGCAAGCACCCTTATGCTCTCTGAGCCTTCCTCAAGGGGTATCAGGCGGTAGTTTTTTAAAAGGCTCTGCATGAGTTTTAATTATAATTTAAGGCGAGGGTCAGGAAAATGCTGAGAGTTATAAGCCTTCTTTTAATGTTCCTGAGCTTCCTGTATGCGGGCGAGCTCAAAGTGCTTACCCTTGATGGGAGGGTAAAGGTTATAAAGGAAGAAGCCCTGAGAAGCCTCAAGTCTGAAGTTCTCTACTGGGAAAGACCAAAGCCCATGAAGCTATACGACAGCATCCTGAGGGGCTCCTCCATAGGCATATACATAACCCAGCCCACCACCATAAGCCTTCCCGTTTCTGATGGGCAGATTATAGACCTCTTTGACATAAACGCGGGGGCAAGCGTATCAGGAACCTGTTCTGTCTCTCAAACCACGCAGGAAGGAGCCAGAAGGCTTGTGTGTTCTTCCGGCACCCTTAGCATAAGCACCGCCTCCAACAACGGCAGGCTCATACTGGCAGGTCAGAACAGGGCTCTGAGCCTTTTGCCAAACTCCTACTATCTTGGGACGGGGGCAGGGCTTACGGGTCTTGGGGGTAGGGGTGTGTATGCGGTGGTGGTGGATACGGGTATAAACCTGTGCCATCCTGCCTTTGCGGGCAAGATTTTCCTCTTTTACGATGCCACCACGGGGCTGGAGCTTGACAGGAATGCCATACAAAACAGGATAAACTCAGGAAACTGCGACTATGATTTTGGCGGGCATGGCACGGAGGTGGCGGGCGTGCTGGTAAGCATGGCTCCTTCTGTGCAGCTCATAGTGGTGAAGGTGGTAGATAGCAACGGAAACATAGAGGATTCAACAGTTATAAGGGCTTTAGAATACATAAAAAGTAAAAGACAAGCTTTAGGCAACCCTCCCATGGTGATAAACCTGTCCTTGGGCAACAACTACGGACCGGGAGACGGCACGGGTCCTTTAAACCTTAAGATAGAAGAGGTTTCCGCTCCCGGTTTTGTGATAGTGTCGGCGGCGGGCAACGAGGGGGACAAAAGGGTCAGGGCTGTGGTGGAAAATCAAAGCTATGCGGAAGTAAAGGCAAACCTGAATGCGGACATACCCGTAGAGCTATGGTATGGCTCACAGGCAAGCTATAAAGTGGAGCTGTGCGACAGCTCTAACAACTGCGCCGTATCCACTCCCAGCTCCTTTAGCTCAAACCTTTCCTGCGTAAGAAGCATAGACCACAGGCTATATCCTGTAAACAACAAATACATGGTGGATATAGACCATGCCTGCAATGGCACATACACCATAAGGCTTTCCTTAATCTCCGGCAGTCCTGTAAGGATAGACCTCTTTGGTGGCTTTCCCCCCAACGAGTTTTTAGATTATACGGTCCCGGACGGAAGGGGCGGATATCTTTATACGGTGGCAAACCCGGCGGACGGCAAAAAAGTGCTGTCGGTGGGAGCCTTTACCTCAAAGGCTCTGAGCATAGGCTCAAGGGCTTTTAACTCTCTCGGAGACCTTGCATACTTTTCTTCCCGAGGACCCACGGTAGATGGCAGGACAAAGCCGGATATAAGCGCCGGTGGCTATGTGGTATATACGGCCTACGAGGACGGCTCCTACGGGCATGATGCGGGCACTTCCTTTTCATCGCCCGCGGTGGCAGGACTGGCAGCCCTTCTTCTGGAGGCAAACCCAAACCTTGATGTATCTCAGATAAAGGACATGCTTTGCTCTCAGGCACTTAAAGATAGTGCGGTAGGCTCTATTCCTAACAACTTCTTTGGCTGTGGAAAGGCATACCTTTCTTATGCACCTGCTGGCTCCGGTGGTGGAAGCTTTTCTGGAGGCTCTGGAGGTTCTTCTGGGGGTGGTGGGTGCAGCGCAGGAAGGGCGGACCTGCTTCAGGCATTCCTGTACCTTATGAGCCTGTTTTTGCTTAGAAGCCTTTTGAGAGCCTGCCCGCGTGTATGACGCTGGAAAAGGAGGTGCCTACAAAGAGCCTCTGCCTGCCCGAAGCGTCCACAGAAAGCACGCGGTATGGCTCCTTGGGGTATGGCTCGCAAAGACCCTGCGGAAAGCATGGGTCTCCAGCCACCTTTATCACCGACGGATGGCTGGCAGGGAAGGGAAGGCTTTTAGAAACCTCGTTGCCCACTGGAGCCACCACCCTTATACCAACCCTTGAAAGACCAGAAAGCAGCAGAGAAACAAGCCTGTCCTCCGCACCATAAAGACCGAAGGGCGTTGCCACCACCCTCAGCCCCTCTTTAAAACAGCCCAAAAGCCCCTTGGCTACCGCCATGGAAGTACATCTTCCACCCGAGCATACCCTGTGCAGGTAAAAAGAAGCGCCAAGGCTTTTCAGAAGATATCCGCTTGCAGTGCCATGGTCCTCCGGCATATCCGGCTCTCTCAGGTGGTTTTCATAACCCAAAAGGCTATCCTTTAACAGCTCTAAGTTTGCCCCCGTGTCCAGCAGGCATACCCTGCCGCCGCCGGCTGGCTTTTGTGAAACCCTTTCCTCAGAAGCTATTGCCTTGCCCTCTAACTCATAAAGATAATTGGGCTGGACAAAAAGCACCTTACCGCTTAGAGCTTCCTCCAGCTCCTTCTGGCTCTTTTCCCACCTTATGAGAGAAAAGTTTATGTCCTCAAAGGAAGCCCTCTCAAGCTCTTCAAGACCTCCGGGAAGGGAGCCTTTATAGACCACTATGAACTCAAAAGGCACAAAGAGAGGCTTTATGTTCCTGTCTGCCTTAGGCTCCTTCGCCTTTGCAGGCAACGCCTTTGAGAGTATAAGGCTAAGCAAAAGGGTGCCTGCCACAGCCCCTATAACCACACCAAGTCCGCCACCGCCGCCACCTCCACCTCCTCCGGAGGGCTGGCTTGGGGGAGGTGGCTGTCTTTCGCCGGGTATGGGCACCACCACCGTCTGTGCAAACAGAAGCTCAAGGCACATAAGCAGGCACAGAAAAGCCCTCATGCTTAAATTATAAGTTAGAACCTTTTCCTCCTGTAAGACCACATACTACATAGAGGTTAAAATATGCACTATGGAGGAGCTTATAAGGCGTATAGCAAGGGGCGAGGAGAAGGCTCTGGAGGAGCTTATAAGGCTCATGCAGGCGAGGGTCTTTGCCTACTGCTATTCTCTGGTGGGCTCTGCGGAGGATGCGGAGGAGCTTACCTCAGAGGTCTTCTTTCAGGTCTGGAAGTCAGCCGGAAAATTCAAGGGAGAGGGAAGGGCAAGCACTTGGATACTGGGCATAGCCAGAAACCTCTGCATGAACCACCTGAGGAAGAAAAGACTGCATTTTTTGGAGCTTTTGGAGACGGATGCGGTGGTGGAGGAGGAAGAAGACCCATACCCTTACAGCCCGGAGGAGGTAGGGCGGGCTATGGAAAAGCTAAGCCCAGCCCACAGGGAGGTTCTGTACCTTGCCTTCTACGAAGAGCTAACTTATTCAGAGATAGCAAAGCTGTTGGGCGTGCCGGAGAACACGGTAAAGACCAGAGTCTTTCATGCCAAGAAGAAGTTAAAGGAGCTTTTGAAAGATGAAGGAAGCAATAAGAGAATACTACGATAGCCCAAAACCCAAAGAGGACATAGCCCTCCAGACCTTAAAGAGGGTCAAGGAGGAAAGGCTGAGAAGGTGGAAGCTCCTAAGCCTTGTGCTGTTTGGCATAAACCTTCTTCTTGCGGGCTACCTTGTCAGAAGCCTCTTTGAGGAAAGGGTTTATGAGCCTATGTCCGCGGGCGTGGAGGTGGTGGTGATTGAGGGCGTTAGCTTCTCAAAGGTGCATGAGTTTTTAAAAAGGCACGGGCTTACCATTGAAGGACCCACAAAAGAAGGCACATACTTTATAAAGTCTCAGGAGGGCAGGGACATAAGGGAGCTTCTTAAGGCTTCTGAGCTTTTCAAGGTGAGGTAGATGAGAAAAAAACTCCTCTTTGGGCTTGCCCTTGCTCTTTTTTCTTGCGGAGGAGATAAAGGACAGCCAAAGGCTACCATAAGCCTCTCTTTTAAGCAGGTGCCTCAGGTGGAGTATTTCAGCAGGGTGCTATTGAGGGTCTCCTGGGCGGAGGGCGAGTTTCAAAGCCAGAAGGAGGGCAAGTTCTACCCGGGCGACAAGGTGGTCTTTAACCTTGACCTTCCAGAGGGCGAGGAAAGGAGCCTTGAGGTCTTCCTCTTTGACCCGCAGGGAAAACCCCTCTATTACCGCTCCGTATTTTTACAGAAGCTTTCAAAGGGAGACAGCATTACGGTGGAGCTCCTGCCTACAGAAGGCACTATAAAGACTTACGAGCTCAGGTCTGACGGAAGGGTGGAAGGGTCAAAGGAGGTCTATCTCTTTGGCGAGGACCTTTTCTTCTCAGGTGGAAGGTTTGAGGGCTATGTGGCGGGGGCTGTGGCGGGGCTAAGAGCCGGAAAGAGGGCATACTTTTACTACCTGCAGGGTAAGGAAAACAGCCTTGAGTATGAGGAGAGCTACAGCCTTAAGGTTAAGGCTCTTCCCTCAAAAAGCCTATACATTACGGGCAGTGCGGAGGGCTTTTTGTCTCAGGACAGCACCTTTGAGGCTGGCTCAAGGGCTATAAGCTCAGAGGGTCAGGCTTTTCTGTGCGGTCTTGAGGGCAGCAGCCTTTACTATGCCCTCGGCAGCGCCAGCACGAGCCTCAGCCTTATAAGCGCCTCCACAAACACCTACAGCCTTTTGCAGAACATGAGCTTTTATGGAACTCTGACAGAATACAAAGGTATAAGGGCTGTTTGCGGTTATGCGGACGGCTCAAGCCTCACTGTTTTAGAGCTTCCCGGGGCAAGCCACTATGCGGGCTATGAAATATCCTCTCAGTCAGAATGCATGCCCTCTGGCTATGAGTATATAAACCTCTCTTCAAGCCCCAACGTGAAGTTTTCTAACTTTCTGGTCCCTTCCCCCTCCTCCTGGCGCATATACTCTGCGGACGGGCTTTATGAGCTGTATTTTGAATGCAGTGTGCCGAACATGGTCTCCGTGTCCGTGCCATACCTTCAGGACAGGCAGGTTTTTGTGGAAAGAAGGCTTCCTCAGGGCGGATACAGGAGGCTCTTAAAACTTTCTGGGCTTTCAAGGTGGGAGGAAGATGGGCATGCCATAAAAAGCTTGACCGTAGAAAGTCAAAAGGACAGGCTTTTAATAAGGTATGAGAAGATGGGGGACTTCAAAGCCTGCCATCTTAAGCTATACAATCAAACGCTTGAAGTCTTTATAAGAAACATACCCCCTTACAGGAGCTACATAAAGCTTTCAAGAAACAGCCTTGTGGAGGAGCTGTTTAAGGAAAGCCCTGGTGCGGAGCTGGTATGCGAGTTTGAGGGCGGGGAGGTTTATTATGATAGCTCCTCCAGCTTGGCTCTACAGGCTCTCAGGTAGTCAAGGAACACTTCCTTTGCCTTTTTTATGTACTCTTTTGTCTCTTCTCTATCCTCAATGGCAAAGGCTTCTACAAGAAGCACCTGCTCGTTTATAAGAAAACCGCCCCTCAGCATGGTGCTGAGGGCTTCTATACCGCTGAGCTTTATAAATAGCTTTGAAAGGGCAGTCATAAGCTCATTGCGGTCTTCCACCGGAGCCAGAAGCTCCTCGCCCGCCTTTATGATAAAATCCATATGCGTCTTCAGTTGATTTAAAAAGTTGCTTATGCTTACCTTTTTAAGAGGCTCATCTGAAAAGAGGCTGATTGATTCTCTTATTATTTCCTCCTTATCTCTTGGGCTTGAGCTTAGCCTCAGCTTTTCTAACCTCAGCGGTATTGTGTTGAGTATGCGGGCACCGTCGGAGGTGTTATAAACCTTGGCTTCTGGAAATAGCTCCAGAAGCCTTTCTATGCTGTCCTTTGCCCAGAAGAGAAGGCGGTTTGTCAGCACTTTGCCCCCAAAGTTGCCCTCAAGCTCCCTGTCGTATCCTTCCTTTGGCTGGTAGAATTTGCTGTCCTTTTTGAGGGAAAGGTGTCCGGAGGCGTGGTGTCTTTCCGGGTCTTTAAAGCCCATGTCCGTGCCAAAAAGGTATATCTCCTTAAAGCCCATGTGAAGGGCAAGAGAAAGCCCGCCGTTTACCACCGTGGGGTTTGCATAATACAGTCTTGGAAGGGAGGGGTCAAAGAGCAAGGCTCCCGTGTCGTTGGGCTTTATGAACATATACTGCTCCCTGCCGAGGGTAAAAACAAGAGGGTGCATGGGATTGTTGGCAACTATACGCAGCTGGGCGAGGTATTCCTCATCAAGGGCATCCACCAGATAGTCGTAGGTGGTCTTTGTCCTCTCTATCTCCACATGAAAGTCAGGCACTATGCCATACCTGGCAAGGGTGCTTATTGCGGAACCGCAGGCAAAAACCACAGCCCTGTCAAGGTATTTTTTAATGTAAGGTATGGCATCGTCCAGTGAAGGACCTGAGCCTATTATGAAGGCAGGGTAATGCCTGGAAATCCTTCTGGAAGTAAGGACGGGTATGGCACTGCGCACGTTTTCTATGGTCTGCTCAAGGGACCAGAACTCATCTAAGAAAAAGCCCCATCCGGAGGAAAGCAGGGCAAACTTTTCATACAGTATGGCAAGCACTTGCTGTATTACGGGGTTGTCTATGTGTATGTAAAAATGCACGTTGAAGAAAAAGGCCTGATTTGCCATACCCCTGCAAAAGTCTATTACCTTGTTGGCTATCTCCGTAGCCTGAGCTCCCGTTATGATGGTCATGAGCCTGCCTTCGGAGGTGAATTTCCTGAGGAGCCTCACCCAGTCTACGGTGTATAGAGATATTTTGATAACCTCAGGGTCCGCATCCACCAGTATGAGGTGCTTTATATCAAAGTGGTCTGTCAGCATTTCAAGGTGGTAGCCAAGACCGACGCCGAAGACGATAAGAACGCCCAGCGTCCTGTCAAAGTAGTAGGTATTTATACCCTTGTCCTTTACGGGTGAAAGCTCCAGTATGGCTTTTGCATACTGATGGTCAAGTATGTCTTCTTTAAAGCCACTAAGTCCTTCCTTTGTATATACCTGCCTTATGGAGGAGGGGTTTTGCAAAAACCTTTCAAACTGGTCTCTTGTTTGCTCGTAGGGGTCCCTGTTATAGACGGGCACGCCGTTTACCACAAGGTTTATATTACCCTCCGGTGAGACCTGCAAACCAGCCTCGTACCTTCCCTTCTCCTCGGTAAAAAATTTATAAAACTGCGGAAACTCCCTTTGCAGAAGCAGAAGGTTTGCCTCCCTTCTGGCAACCAGAGACTTAACAACCTGCTCCCTGTCTACGGGCTTATGTAAAACCTCCATATGCCACCTACCTTTTCAAAAGCTACATCCCTCTCGTAGGGTATCCTTCCGTCCACCATGAGCCTAAGTATGTAGTTTGCCCTTCCAAGCTCTTCGTTGCGATACCTTTTTTCCACCGTGTAGCTCCAGCGGGCAGTCCTGTCCTTCTGAGCCTTTTCGCAGGCTGAGCGCGCCGTGTCTTTAGTATGCCTTACCTTCTGACCCGCCTTTGAATAAAAGCCATACTTTTTAACAAGCTCCACACAGCCCTCCATACCCGTAGAGAAGGTAAGCACCTGCTCGTAATAGAGCTTAACAAGCTCCTCCGGCTCAAGTGGCTTTATCCTCTCACAGGAAATAAAAAGAAAAAGGGCGGTCAGAAGAACCGCCCATTGCCTGAAAAAGCCCTTACTTAACATCTATGGCACTAAGGAAGCACAGACCTTTCTGTTTAGCAAGCTCATAGATTTTTGTAGTTCCGTCTGGCTTTACAAGCACTATGTTAGCAAAACCACCAGTGTTTAAACATGCCGTCGAACCGGCAGGATTTTGACCATAAACACGTTTTCCGGCAGTGCCATCTGGGTTAATCTGCACATTACCAAAAGCCTGACGCTGGACGCAGCTCTGGAAGTTAACGGCTGTAAAGGACTGCTTTTTGTCCGCATCGAGGTTTATGAGTGTAGGTGTAAAGGTGCCGTTGGTACAAGCAGCACCAACCTGAGCGTCCAACACCAGGAGCACAGGGCTGTAGAGGGTGAAGAAGTCGGGATTAATAGTACCATTAAATCCATCTGTTATCTCTCTACCCTGAGCATAGACTATTTTCCACTTGTCTCCTGGGTTAGTATAAAGGTCTGTGAGCTTTACGTTAGATAGGGCTGTGCATGGTGTGGAGGATATGGAGCATTTGTAAAGGGTTGAGTTATTGGCATCGTAATCTGCCACTACGAGGGGTGAGCCAAGCAGAGTGCGTATATTGGGGTTGCTGTATAGGTTCATCTCCGCAAAGGCGCTTGTTGATATGGCGTTGGTAGAATCCAGCTTCAGATAAAAGGCATCGTTGCTGCCTGTGGCTTCATCATAATTGTCTGCTATCACAAGCAGTTCATTTCCGTTCCTCCTGAGAACCTTAAGAGCAGCACTCGACAAAACAGTGGAGTTATCACCATCAAGACCGCTTGGTATTGCTGTAAAGGCTGTCACACCACCACCGCCGGCAAATATTTTGGCTGCCACTGTATGTTTGTCATCTGTACTTGACACATAGGCTATGCCATCGCCTATAAAGAGTATGTCTGCACGGGTGTCGAAAGTAGCATTAGCCCCGGCAGAACCCCTGATGTAGGAGTTGGGCGCGGTGTATACTGCATAAGCGTTAGGTCCAAGTGAGTTATCCTCGGAGTTTAGCACAAACAGCCTGCCGCTTGCATCAAGGGCGTATGAAACGGTCTTTGGAACAGGACCTCCGTTATACTGTAGTGCCCCCGCGCTCCAGCCACTTACAAGGCTACCACCTGAAACCTTATGATACTGAACATTGCTACCGTCATTATATGCCACATAGTAGTCAGAACCGCTCTTTACCACTGGGAAGGTCCTTTCTGGGGCACTTATTGTTTCCGCTAAGGTTGAGTTTATAAGCACCGCCTGCCCTTCATCGGTGATAAGGTATAGCATATTGTTGTTAGCATTGTTGTTAGCAAGTCGAACAAGATATTCGTTAGCATATGTGTTAGCTATAGTTCGATTGCTTGAAAGGGCTATTATGGTGCCATCAGCCTTTATGACGCATGCTGCTGCGGTTGTAAACTGTGCGCTGGTGTTTGTATTGCAGTTCGCAACGATAAAGTCTTCAGCAAACCTTCTCACACTGTTATCGTCAAACTTAATAACATTTCCGTTCTGTGTGATGATGGCGTCTGCATTTTGATCATTGGTTTGGTCCAGTACCACATACTTTGCCCGCACCGCGTCAAACCGTGTTATACCCGGACCGCCTATATTTGTAAGGGGTGTTATTGTGCTTCCATTAAAGAGGTAAAGGTTGTTGGCGTCGTCCTGAAGGAGGTGGTTCCCGTTTGCAAAGGTGTGTATCTTGTAGAGGGGGGCGTCTGGTATGCCGGTGTCTGGCAGGTAGCTTACATCTATGGAGCCGTCGCTCTTTAGGGTCAGCTGGGCATATTTGTTGTTAACGCCCATTACACCGCTCGCACCAACGAATACGGAGGCTATAACCTGGGCTTCTGTGGTGACAGTTCCGCCACCGCCTCCGCCTGTTCCACCACCTGAACTTGGGGCTGGTGCTGGAGTTCCACCACCACCTCCGCCACAAGAGGCGGCAAGAGCTGCCACGCTAAGGATTGCGCTTGCCATGATGAGCTTCTTTCTGCTCATGTCTGTACCCTCCTTTAAAAGAATTTACTTAAATTCTATCACAAGGCTTTTGCCCTGTCAAGTAGTATGTGGTGGTTTTTGTCAAAAAGGTTCAAAGTTAGTATAGTTTTTTTATGAGGCTCATAAGGCTTAAGGCGGACCTTTATGGCTTTTTGCTTGGTGAGGAGGTAAGGGGCAGGGCTGGAGACCTTTTTCTTGTCTTTGACGACACAGCGGAAGCCTTTTTGAAAACACACTACTTTGAAGCCCTGAAAAAGCACGAAGAGAGGCACATACTCAGAAGGCTCTTTAGACCCTATGAAGGACAGCCTTTAGAAAACAAAAGCCTGCTTCTTTTCTTTGGCAGTGCCATGGGTGATACGGTGGTGCTACTGCCCGTTTTAAGAAGGCTAAAAGAGCTTTATCCTTCCTCAAGGCTCTACATAACCGTAAGGCCCTTTGAAAGGCATTTTTATTATGGAGTTGGTGAGGTTAGCATGCTTCTAAACAGGGTTCTTAACCTGAGAGAGCTTCCGCCGGTGGACTATGTGGTGGATTTTTCCGGCATGGCAGGAGACAGGGACTTTCTTTCCATGGGCATGCAGGAGTATTACTACAAAAGGCTCTTTCTGGAGCCAAAAGAGATAAACCCAAGGCACTATAAACTGCCCGTAAACCCAAAAGCCCTTGAGCCTGTAAGGGAGCTTGTGGAAAAGCTAAGGGAGGCAAAAAAGCCTTTACTGCTTGTAAGCCCCAAAAGCCCCGCATGGGTGAGGCGACTGCCTTATAGCTTTCTGAAGGAGCTTGCCTCTCTTGCGGAGGATTTTACCCTGCTTGTTGCCCAGCCCTCTGAGGAAAAGGAGCTTACAGAGGCTAAACTTGGCAGGCTGGGCTACAGGGTGCTAAACCCATACATGACACACCTTGACTACTTTAAGGCTCTTATATATTTGGTGGATGCGGTCATAAGCGTGGATACGGGCACCTTTCATTTGGCTGGCTCTTTAGAAAAGCCCCTTGTGGGCATCTTTAACACCTTCCCCTGCTCTCACAGAAACTACTATCCAAGGGCAGTATGCTATCAGGTGAGCTACAGCTCGCCCCTATGCACAGCCCCCTGCCTTCTTAGCTTTGTGCCAGCCACGAAGGAAAACCCCCTCGGCATGTGCCAGCCTGCCCTCATAAACAAAGAAGCTTACAGAGATGCCCCACCCTGCATGCACACGGTAAGGGCGGAGCATGTTTTAAAGCTTCTTAGAGAAGTCTTCTGAGAATTAGAAAAACTACAAGGGCAAGGTATCCCAAAAAGCCCGCAGGTCCGCCCGCGGAGCATCCACCACCGCCACCACCCTGAGGCGGGCTTTGATTTTCCAAAAGCACCACAGGGTCCTGTATCACGCCGGGGGTTGAGTCCGCGTCAAGCTCCGAGTTGTCGTATATTAGGTAGCTTATGGTGGAGCCTCTTATATCCACGCGGTTTGTAATATCATAGACATTGGAGCCTACCACCTTATAGACCCTGCTGCCCGCTGGTATGGGCTTTGGAAAGATGAGCCTCACAGTGGCAAAGCCGGAGCTGGCTGTTATACTGAAGCTGAGCTGTCCGTAAGTGGCGGAAAAGCCCTCGGGGGGTGTGAAGGGCGGGTCTGAGCAGCTGGGCTGTGCCGTGTTCTGCTGGGTGGTCTCTAAGATAACCGTTCCCGTCCTGCAGGCTATGCTCTGCCTGTAGGCCGGGCTTACCTGAGGGTTTTCTACTGGCGGGCCACCTACTGGCGGTGCGACTATTATGGGAATGAAGATGGCGATGCAGTTTCTATTTGCGTTCATTATTAGGGTGCATGGGTTCCCTGCACACGGACAATTGTTATCCCACTGCCAGAACACATTCCCCTGATATGGTATAGCCTGAAGCACCACGTTGGTGTTGGTGGCAAAGGTGGCACTGCATGTGCTATTGGCAGAGCAGTTTATGCCCGCTGGCGTGCTTATTACCTGCCCGTTGCCGGATACAGTTATGTTCAAGGTTTCTGCCCTCACAAGGGCTATAAGGACAAGGAATAAAAACAAAACCCTTTTCATGTTTCTCCTCCTAAAAGGGCCTGCACTGGTCGTTGGGGCTGTTGTAGTCAGAAAGCCTGACGACTATCTGGTAGGGTATGTTCCTGACTATGCCGGAGGAAAGCTCCACCACCTCAAAGTTGAGGCTTGCCACCGCGGTGCATATGCCCCTGTATGACGGTATCTGAAAGACAGTCTTGCAGCCATCAACTAGATTTGTATATTCATAAGGCACCCATGTTAGAAGGTTTCTCTTCATGTCCTGAGTGAAGAGCTGGACGGGTGCCTGCGCCTGCGTATCTGGGTTTACTACCACGCCCACAGGAAACTCGTAGGTGCCTGACACGCAGTTGCTGAAGCTGTAGGATACCTTCCTTATAAGCACGGGCGAGGGGTTTGGCGTGGCGGGCTGTCCCGCCGCGTTCTTTATGGTGTTAGAGGAAAAGGTGAAATTGACCACCTCGCTGGGTATGTCGTAGCCTATGCATACACCTGTTGTGGTGGTAACCTGGTTGCAGTTGGGAAAGCCAAAATTTACATCTGTGGCAGTAGTAATAAGCACATGGGCTACCATATCCACCTCAAGGGTCTGCGGGTTTGCGGAGGTGATGGATACAGCTACCGTGTTAAAGACGGGAATGTCTCCTGAAAGCCCCCTTGAGGAGCCACCGCAGGAGTTTATGGCGTTTGCAAAAAGGGCTAAGGACCCTGCTAAAAAAAGCTCCTTCTTCATTTCTACCCCCCTTTAGTCTGCATACTCTTCCTTTATTTTAACAAATTCCTGAAGGTTTTCCACAAGGAGGCTCACAAGCCTCGGGTCAAAGTGGGTGCCGGAAAGGTTTTGAATGTATTTTATGGTTTCTTCCACGCTCCAGGCAGGCTTGTAGGGTCTTTCGGAGGTAAGGGCATCAAAAACATCCGCCACAGCCGTTATGCGGGCGGGCAGGTATATGTCCTCGCCCTTTTTCCCAAAGGGGTAGCCCGTGCCGTCGTATTTTTCATGATGCTCAAGGGCTATGCGCGCCGCCATCTGTAAAAGCTCGCTCTCGCTGTCCTTTAGTATCTCATAGCCTATTATGGTATGCCTTTTCATTATCTCCCACTCCTCACCCTCCAGTTTGCCCTTCTTTAGAAGTATAGCATCTGGTATGCCTATCTTGCCTATGTCGTGCATGGGCGCGGAAAGCTTTATGTGGTAGCAGTATTCCTCCTCAAGCCCGAGCTTTTTTGCCATAAGCTCCGCCATAAGACCTATTCGCACTATGTGGTTGTAGGTCTCTGGGTCCTTGTATTCCGCCGCAAAGGAGAGCCTGTTTATGGTCTCCTCATAAGCCTGCCTTATCCTCTCATAAAGCATGGCATTTTCCACCGCACTGCCCGCATATCCTGCAAGAAGCTCAAGAAGTTCCATATCCTCCTGAGTAAAATCTCCGTATAATTTGTTTATCACTTCAAAAACACCCATCACCCCACCCTTTCCGTCAAAGAGGGGCACAGCTAATATGTTTTTTGTCCTGTAGCCCGTTTGCCTGTCCACCTCCGGGTTAAAGCGAGGGTCCTCATATGCAGACCTTATAAGAAGTGGCTCACCGCTCAGAAAAACATGCCCCACTATGCCTTTGTCTGAAGGCACCTCTATACGCGCCTCTCCATGGGCGAGCAGGGTATACAGGGTTCTTTTTTCCTTGTCGTAGAGGAAAAGACTGCATCGGTCTGCCTCTAAAAGCTCCCTTGCCAGGTCCGCCAAGAGCGGCACAAGCACCGAGGGGTTTTTCTCCCTTGCTATCAGGCTTGCGGAGCTTAAAAGCCTTCTGACCTTATCATACATGGGCTATGCTTCTCAGATATGCCTTTAGCTTTGATGGGTTTAGCCTTATGTAATAGAGGGTATCTTCTTTTCCCTCCCTCTCAACCGTTTCTGTCCTGTCCACGTTAATGGCGCCCGCCTTTTTGAGGGCTGAAAGGACGCTTTCTACCTTCTCTGGTTCCATGCTGTATTCCACCGCAAAGGTCCTCATGTATAGCTCCACCGTGCCCTCTTCCGGTGTGTAGTAGGGGTTTTCTTCAAACTTTACGTTTTCTAAAAGGTGCATGCCTATCACATACATGAGCTTGGAGGTGGTTATGTTTATTATGCGCCTGTTTAAGTTATTTACCCTCTTTGAAAACTCCTTGAGGAGCATGTAAGAAAGCTCCGGCACCTTGCTGACCGCCTGCAGGAAGCTGTCCGCGGAAAAGACGAGCAAGGATACGTTGGAAGAAGCCCGGACGGTGGCAGTCCTTTCCCCCTCAAGGAAGAGAGCCATCTCACCAAAGACAGTGCCGGGACCCCCAAGCCCTACAAAAACCTCCTCACCCGAGGGGCTTCTTTTAAAGACAGACACATGACCGCTCAGCACCACATAGACCTTGTCCGCCTTTTCACCCTCCCGCAGTATCACCTCGCCCATGTTAAACCTCTGCTCCTCACCGAGGGGCTTTAGCTCTTCCAGAAGCTCCTGCTTTAGCTCCATTTTTTATACCTCCCTTTCATTAATTTTAAACCGCAAGCCTCCTCCTGCCAAGTATGGGCTTTACGGGTCTTCCAAGGCTCTTTAACTCCTTTATCACCTCCTCCTCGTAGGAGGGTTTTATATGCACCGCATAGACCCTAAGGTCCTTCCTTTTTACAAGTTCTAAGTCCTCTTCAAGGGTTTTTGGCGTGTTGTGAAGGCTGGCGCTGGCAAGGGAGGAAAGATAGGAGGGGAAAGACACATCCACAAGCACCAGCTTTATCTCCTTGTCCTCCTCTATGAGCTGCCAGAGCCTGGGGTTTCTGTAAGTATCAGAAGTATATACAAAGCCTCTTCTGTTTTTCTTGACTATGAGGCTCATGGTGGGCACCGTGTGGTTGCTCATCACCGGCAGAACCCTGTAGCCGTCCACCTGAAACTCCTCCTCGGGGAAGACCTCCACATAGTTTATGGCAAACTCGCCCGTAAGAGAAAGCTTTATGGAGCCAAACTCGGGCCAGATGTCCCAGTTCATGATGTTTTTTCTAAGAGACTCGATGGTTTGAGGAAGTCCGTATATGTTTATGGAACGCTCCCTCAGGCTAAAGACCAGGTCTATCAGGAAGGGTATGTCCACTAAGTGGTCTAAGTGTGAATGGGTGAGGATAATGTGGTCTATCTGCAGGAGCCTTTCCCTGCCCAGGGTAAATATGTTGCCCGCGTCTATGAGGGTTCTGTCAGGCAGGTAGAGGCACATGGTCTGCCTCTGGGTGGCTCTTCCGCCCGAGCTTCCAAGCACGTAAAAGTGCCACCTTTCACTTTTCCTTTGCCACATAAACACCCTCCCATCCTTCTGGTGGTTCAAGCAGCAGGCTTTTACACCTTTTAGCCATCGTCTCAGAAGGACCGTCCCCATATTCTATCACAAGCTCCTCAAACATAAGGAGTGCTTCCTCAAAGCTCCCTTCAAAGTATTTTTCCAAAGCCTTCTCATACAGCTCCTTTATCCTCATGTTTCTCTCAGTTTTTTCCATAAGCTCGTACAGAAGAACCGCCTGCCTTTTCCCCTTTACCGCCACCCTGTCCAGTTTTCTTAGCAGGAAGTCCTCTTTTAGCCTGCCTGCTGTGTATTCACTTATTATTATGTTAGTTTTGTAGAGCTTGTTTAGCCCTTCAAGCCTTGATGCTAAATTGACCATGTCCCCTATGGCTGTGTAGTCAAACCTCACGTTGGAACCCATATTGCCCACCACCGCATAGCCTGTGTTTATGCCTATGCCTACAGCCAGCTCAAGACCATACTGGGGCTTGAAGACCTCTTCGTTTAAACTTTTTAGCCTCTGCACCATCTTGAGGGCTGTCCTACAGGCTCTGTCCGCATGGTCAGGAAGGTCCACGGGTGCGTTGAAAACCGCCATTATGGCATCGCCTATGTATTTATCTAACGTGCCACCCTCCTCAAGCACCAGAAGGGTCATAGGCTCCAAATACTGGTTGAGGACAGACACAAGCCTTTCCGGCTCAAGACCCTCCGAGAGGGTGGTAAAGCCCCTCAGGTCTGAAAAAAGTACGGTTATTTCCCTCTTTTCACCCCCAAGCCTGAGCCTTTCTGGGTTCTTTAGAACCACCTCAAGAAGCTGGGGCGAAAGGTAGCTGGAGAAGGCTCTTCTTAGCTCACCCACGCGCCTTTCTGAGACCACATACACGTAGGCTTCATAGCCAGCGTATGAAACAAGAAGGGCAAAGCTTGGGTAGAAGAAGGGAAGATATGCCTTCAAATAGGCAAAGGAGAGGAAGGGAAGGCTGAGAAGGGCTAAAAAGAGAAGCACGAACAAAAGGGCTCTGCCCTTTAGCCTTCTTATCCTGAAGAGGGGAAGGGGCAGGACCGGGGCAAGAAGAGTTGCAAGGTAAGAGAGGTGAGAATAGTCTCTTATGAGGTCGTCCTTCAGCAGGTTAGACAGAGCCGTGTAATGAAGATAAACGCCGGGGGTGGAAGGGTCAAGGGGCGTGGGCCTCATGTCGTATATGCCTATCTCGGTGACTCCAAAGAAGACCACCTTTCCCTTCAAACTCACCTTTTTATCCAGAAGCTCCACCGCGGAGAGCCTGTTTATCCTGCTAAGGTCCGGAAAGTTAAGAAGAAGAAACCTTCCCTGAGAAAGGGGAAGCGCATAGCTACCGAGCCTTGCCCTTTCTATGCCCTTTTGAGATACCTCTAATTCTAAGTCCGTGTTCCTGTATAGCCTGTATGCCTGAAGAGCCATGGAAGGATAAATGCTTCCATTAAAGAGGTAAGCCACCGTATACCTCCTGTACAGACCGTCCGGGTCTGGCTCTGAGTTAAAGGGTGCCTGCATAAGGCTTGCGCCTGCCAGAAGGGGTATGTTGGTCTCCGCATAGGGAAACTCCAATAGCCCCAGCTTATCGCTGAGCTTTTTGACCCTTAGCAGTTCGCTACCGCTCAGAAGGTCAATAGCTTCCGGAGATGTCTTTTCTGTGGCTTCTCTCCTTAAAAAAAAGCCAAGAAGCACGTTGCCAGCCCCTTGTATGGCTTTTGCCAGCTCCGTATCTCCTTCCGCAGGCTCTGAAAAGACCACATCAAAGGCTACAAGCTCAGCCTCCGATAGCCTTTCCACGAGCCTTGCAATAGTGTGCCTGCTCCATGGCCACCTGCCCAGCCTGTTTATGCTCTTTTCGTCCACCTCCACCACAAGAAGCTCCTCTGCGGGTCTGTGTTCTCTTTTTAAAAGGTGCTGGAAGAGGTAGAGGCTGTCCTCTACCCTGAGCCTTATGGCTTCAAGAGGTCTGGGTGCGGTGTGCTGTAGAAGCAGGAGCCAAAAAGCAAGCAAAAGGTTTAGGGCTATTACCTTACGCAAGGCGGTGTAACTTCTGGTGTTGGTGGTCTTGTGGGTTCTACGGAGGGAGACCTTTCCGCTGGCGGTGGTATGTCAGCCCTCCTTACTTCTGTAGAAGTGGCCGTGTAGGTGGTTCCCGGCGTTGCCAGCACGCTCAGGCTTGGGTTTGCCACCGGTATAATCTGCACCGCGCCCGATATGACGGAGACCACGGTAGCCACAGGAGAGACATCCACCAAAAAGGTGGTTCCCTTCACGCCCAGTATGGCGGTGGGGGTCTTTACCTCAAAGCCCTCGCCAGGAGCTAATTTTACCACCTCAAAAAGCACGCGACCCCTTGTGAGGCTCACACTCCTTGTCTTCTGGTAATCTATCACATCAAGCCTTGTAAAGGGTCCCAGCTCTGCTTTGTTGCCGTCAATGAAGGAAACCTTTGCCCTTCCGTCGCTTCTGGTCCTTATTATGTCCCCCACCGAAAGCCCTGCAATTTCAGCCCTCAGGGGCTGTGGTCTTACCTCACCCCTGCGCAGCTTATCCACCTTACCGCTAAAGTCCTCAACCCTGCCCACCTCCTGAGCTAAGGCTAAGCTTGTTATTATAAGAAGGCTAAGCAACCTCCTCATGGCACCACCTCCTAAAACTTAAGGCTTAGTTGAACCGTGTAAAGGTTTCTTCTGTAGGAATAGTAGTTTATGGAGGAGAGGTTCCTCATATATGTATAGCTTCCCACAAGGCTTAGGTTTCTGTAGAGGTTAAGGGCAACAAAGGGCGTGAGGCTTACAAAGAGGTCCCTCCTGTCCTTTAAAAAGGCCTGATTTTTTTTGGTGTAGCTATAAGCCTGAAGCTCTGCATTAAAGCCTGCGTTTAGGCTCTGCGTGAGGTTGTAGTTGGCAAAGAACCTGACACCGCCCGACAGGCTATCCCAGTTTTTTCCCTTCGCGTCCGTGTACCTGCCAGAAAGCTCAGAAGACAGGTATAGCCTTCCCTCCACATACCTGTAGCGATGCCCGGCGGTTAAAAAGTATCCGTCCCTGTTTTCAAAGTCAAAGGGTTGAGAAAGGTAATCCTGATAGCCACCACCCACATAAAAGATGCCAAAGGGGCTTCTGTAGGCAAGGCTTGCCTGAAGTATGCTGGCGTAGAAATCCCCCCCTAAGGTTATGTAGTCAAATCCTACGGGGAAAGAGAGGCTTTTATAAACAGGCTCCACCGAAAGGCTGTAGTAGCCCAGGTTGTAATCCCTGCCCTTCTGGTTAAAGGCCTGATAAGCCCTCGCTTTCAGAAAAAGGTTATCACCCTCGTAGCCAGCCCCTAGGTTTATGAAATACTTCCACGTTCTTATCTTTGTCTCAAGGTCAAAAACGCCCAACAGGTTTGTATCCCTCTCCACGCCTGCAGAAAGGTTAAAGCTCCACCTCTTTCTCTGCTCGTAGCCTTTCAGAAGGCTCTGGGTTGTGGAGTAATGCTCCGAGCCCTGGCTTATCTGCGATGTGGCTTCCTTTAGCCTGTATGAGTCCTTCTCCCCGGCGTATATCTGTGCCAGAAGGAGCTTGGCTTCCTCGTAGTATGCAGAGTCCCTGCCCACCTTTGAAAGCTCGTATTTTGCTTTGGTCAAAGCACCCTCCCGAAAGTGCATAAAACCCTTTATGAAATAGTAGTCGGAGCCTTTTTTCTTTATAGTTTTTATGGTCTCGGCAGCGCCTCTTATGTCTCCAGCCACCACCTGGGCGTAGGCAAGCTTTACCCTTATGCTGTCTGCGGGTATAAACTGGAGGGCTTCTTTGAGAAACTCCACAGCCCTTTTTTCCTGACCCGTTTTCAAAAGCAGGTCTGCCTTTATAATAGCTCTTTCCTCAGACAGACCCCGCTCCTTTATCTCCTTTTCCACCAGCTCAAGGGCTTCCTCATAGGCACCTTCCCTTATGTATTCCTGAAGGCTCTGAGAGTAGGCGGGCAGGCTAAGGGCTATAAAAAGAAGGAACGCGTAAAGCCTTAGCCTTCTGAGAAGGAGCATGAGGGGCATGGCAAGTACGCCAAGAAGCCCAAAGTCAGCCCCACCACCCATAGAACATCCACCACCCTTCCTGTAGCTTTCTGGTACCACCGCGTAGGTGATGTTTTTGGTCTTTACCTGACCGTTTACCTGCCCGTCCGCATCAAGCACGCTACCATCTTCCACCTTTACCCTTAGCTGATTGCCCTCTATAGTGGCAAGGTTTGTGATATCTAGACAGCCCGAGTTTGTGCAGGCAAAGACCTTGGCATTTTTGTCAAGGACGCTCGGATATGTGAGGGTTAAGGTGGTATAAAACCTTCCGTTCTGCATGGCTTTTAAACTACCAGTGCCTAAGGTATTGCCCGCCGGTTCAAGAGTGAAATTGACACCGCCGTATACGGGCTGGAAAACGGAGGGTGTGGGGCATGCCTGCGGCGGCACAGAGCCCGCTGAGGTAATCTTTGCCTCCTGCGGCGGCACCTCAGCTTTTATGTTCACTGTTA
>FPIC01000288.1_pt1 | contig 20253 bp, 20 predicted proteins | sample 1504481 | NCBI WGS metagenome assembly FPIC01 (sample SAMEA4475357, study PRJEB15587) | soil metagenome | biome: Soil; feature: Field | place: India | collected 2015-03-11 | depth 0 m
CGGGCCAGGAGATCCGCCACCACCGCCAGCACCGCCCCCAAAAGGGCCGCTCCCGGAAGCAGGTACCGGTGGTCGGGCCCCGCCATGAGGCGGAAAAGATGGGGGGCTACCAAGCCCAAAAACCCCACACCCCCCGCTAGGGCCACCGCCACCCCTACCCCCAAGGCGGCCCCCGTCACTGCCCGGCGCTTGAGGGCCTCGAGGTCCACCCCAAGGTGGAACGCCTCCCGCTCTCCCAAGGCCAAGGCATTTAGAGGACGGGCCAAGGGCAGAAGAAGTAGGGAGGAAACCAGAGCCAGGGGGAGCCCGGCCAAAAGGAGGCGCCAGGTTAAGGCCGAGAAACCACCCAAGGTCCAAAAGGTGAGGCTACGCAGCTCCTCCTCGCTGGCGAGGAAGGTGAGTAGGCCGATCCCCGCACCCACCAAGGCGTTCAGGGCGATGCCGGAAAGGAGGAGAACCGTCACCTGCACCCCAAAGGCGGTTTGGGCCAAGCGCCAAAGGAGATGGGTGGCGAGAAGCCCACCCAAAAAGGCAAAGACCGGCAGAGCGTAGACCTCAAGTGCCCCGGCTCCGGGCCACAGGACGATGAAAATGGCCGCCCCCAAAGCCGCCCCCGAGGACACCCCAATCAGGCCAGGGTCCACCAGGGGGTTGCGAAAGAGGCCCTGCAGCACCGCCCCTGCCAGGGCAAGGAGGGCCCCCACCAGGGCTGCCCCCAGCACCCGGGGAAAACGAAGGGCGGTGAGCACCTGGTACTCCACCCCCTCGCCCCTAAGGAGAATGCTGGGAATCGCCAAAGGCGGGATGGGATAGGCCCCGAGGCCTGCCCCCAAGAGGAGGGACAAAGCCACCAACACGGCAAGTGCCAGCAGAACCAACCGGTAACGGCGGAAGCGGGGTGAGGAAAGGCCCCGTATCACGGCACCTCCCTCCAGAAGGCCTCCGGGCTTTTCGCCAAGGGCTTTCTCAGGAAGGCAAGAAGGAGGGCCGCCTTGAAGTAAGCGCGAAGCAGAAGGTACGACCTCAAGGTCCCACCTCCACAAAGCCGCTCATTAGGTAAGCCGCCCGAAAGAGGTCCAAGGCGGCCCGGCCTGCCCGAGGCCCGAAGCTCCCGAGGTAGAGGTCGTCCATGGCCACCACCCGCCGGTTCTGCCCCGCAGGGGTCTGGGCGATTCCCGGCAGTTTCAAGAGCCCCTCGAGGCCCCCCACGCTCTCCAAACCCCTCTTGAAGACCACGAGGACGTCCGGCTGGGCGGCCACCACGCTCTCTGCGGTCATGGGTTGGCACTCCCGTATGCCCTTGGCAGCGTTCTCCAGCCCCGCAAGTTCCATAACCCCCACGGGGGTGCTCCCTTCCCCGCAAACGAAAGTGGTGCCAGGGCCCCTTAGGTAGAGGAAAAGGCCCCTTAGCCGCTTAGATGCGTGCTGGGCTTGGAAGGCGCGCAGGGCCAGAAGGTCCCGCTCCAGGGCCCGGACCAGGGCTTCCCCCCTTTCGGCCTGGCCCACTGCTTGCGCCACCACCCGGATCTTGCGCTTGGCACCCGCTATGCTGGGCTCCGTAGGTACCAGGACCACATCCACCCCTGCTTGGCGTAGCTGGTCCAGAACTTGGGGCGGCCGCACATCCTCCCGACCGATGACAAGGGTGGGTTTTAGGGACAGGATGCCCTCGGCGGAGAGGCGGAACTGGTACCCCACGCTGGGAAGCCGGAGCACCTGGGGCGGATAGTAGCTGGAGTCGTCCCGGCCCACCACCTTATCCCCCACCCCCAGGGCGAAGAGGATCTCCGTGGTGATACCATCCAGGCTAACGATGCGCTCTACGGAGCGCACCTCCACCGCTTTGCCGGTGGCGTCTACCAGGCGGTAGGGCTGCGCCCAAGCCACCAACGAAAGAAAGGCCCAAAATACCAAGCCGTTTCTCCCCATCATGCGCGCACCTCCACGTTCTCCAGACGCAGGACCAGGGTTTCCATGCCCGCTCCCTCCACCACCACCTCCCGCTCCACGGGAAGCCATAGCCCGGCCAAGGGTGCGTAAGTATCCCGGAATCGCTCTACCTTAAGGATCCCTCCTTTGGGGTCCCGGTAGATCACGAAGAAACGTTTGGGCAAAAGCTTCTCGCCCACCTCCTCCCAGGCCTCGAGGTGGATGCGGAAGGAACCTTCCGCCATATTCCGCTCGATGATCTCTATGCGGCCATGGCGCACCCAGATCCGGGAGCGGAAAGGGTCGTCTAAGGCGATGACGGTACCCAATGGACCCTCCTCCACCAGGCGCATGGCGTACCGGCCTTCCCCCTCCTCAAAGGGGATGGGCCGGCGGTGGCCGAGGAGGGAAGCCAGCTCCTTTTCCGCTATGGACCCCATGTCCTCGGGCAGGTGCACCTCTGGATGGAACCCCTCCACCCGCACCTCCCCGAAGTACCAAAGGCCCTTAAGGTAGAGGGCCACGTTTGCGGTAAAGCCGGGGAAGGAGTTGGGCAAAGTGTAAATCCGCTCCCTAGCCCGCTTCAGTAAAGCCCAGACGGGAGGGCTCTCAATCACCTTCCACCTCCGAGTCCAAAATCACCTGGAACACTTCCAGTCTATTCGGCCCCGCAAAGGCTTCTCTTGGCAAGGTCCCGCTTCGGGCATGCCCTTCCTTGAACTCAGGGCTTTCCGTCCAGGCACGGAAGGCTTCCTCGCTTTCCCAAAGGGTAAGCACGACGTAAGGGTCCCCGGGGTTTTGGGGTCGCAAGACCAGGTTGCGGATAAAACCTGGCATCCGGTCCACCAAACGGGCCCGGGTGCGGAAAACCTCTTCAAACCGCTCGGCATACTCGGGTTTTACTGGGATGCGGTTCATGACTACGAACACGCCCTCACCTCCTCTTGGAGGAGCGTAAGGGAAGGCGCGGAGAAAGTCAAGTATTCCAGTCGGATTTTATGGGTATTGGGAACGAAAATCGCTTGCAAGTAGCGAAGTTGCCCTCTCCCCTCCACCGCCTCCCCACAAAAACCCTCTACCCTTTGGGGTAGAAGGAAGCAGGCGATGCGAGAGGTTTGGCAAGGGGTTGGCCCTTAGCCTTTCCGCCCCAGCACAGCCTGCGCCGCCCGCTTCGGACAGACCCGCCCCTGCCCCTACGGAGGCCTACCGCTACCCTGAAGCAGAGCAGGCCGCTAGGGACTTGCGGTAAGCCGGTTCCGGTTGGGGCATTGAGAGCTGGATTGATTAGAGGAATGCCTGGCCTTCTGGGAGGGCCTGGGAGGTATCCCTTACCGCCCGGGAGTGTGCCCTCCTCGTCGCCTTAGCCTTCAAAGGGGAGGGCTAGGCCTACCGGGAAGAGCTTTTGGAAAGGGTTCGGAGCAGCGAAGAAAGCGTGGAGCCCGGCACCGTGGACACCCACATCAAATGCCAGGGGAAAGGGTAGATCCTGGACATCTTCTCGCTTGCCGTCTGCGAACACTCCCGGCACCTCAATTGGGATCTTGCCCTGGGGCGGGCTACATCTCCAGCTAGCATGGCTTCAAGCCACGCCTTCTGAGCTCCCCTTTCCTTCCGCCCCTGGAAGGGGAATAGGGGAACCCTTGCGCCTGGACTGGGGGTAAGAGCGTTATGTGTGAGAGAACGGGATGCGCGAGGCCATGGAGGTGGAATTCTTGCCCATTCGCAAGGGGCGGAGCGGGCGGTATGTAGCCTGGTTGCCCTACTTGGGTATTCGGGGGTGAGGGATGGTGGAAAATGGAGAACCCCTTGACCTTTGGGCTCGGCCGTGAAGGTTGAAAAAGAAGGGGTGGGTGGTGCCTTCGCTTGGGTTTCACCGGATAGAGGCCCCGCCCTGGTGGCGTCTGCTAGCGCAGGTGAACCTCGCTTCCTTAGCCCGCAACCTCATCCGGAGCCTGGACCTCCTCAGGTTGGCGGAAGCTTTGAGTAGCCAATGTAGGCGTTTTACATTTAGCAGAGGTCAGCCGGCATTGTGTCGCGGGGATCATGTACAGTCCCCACGCACATGGGGATGGCCCGAACCTTCCACTCCCCCCGCGATTACCGCCCCCCTACGCCCGAACAGGGAACACTTCCTTTTCGCACCCCTCGGATGCGCTTTCCAAAACCGCTTGGATTACAGCTTGGGCCGCCACCCCATCCCTCAAAGAGGGTGTAGGCGAAGTGCCCTTAGTCACAGCTTCCAAGAACCGGCGGGCGAGCTCGCGGAAGTGAAAAAGCCCCCAGGGCTCCTGGGGATCCCTGCCCCGAAGAAGGGAAGGATCCAAGACCACAGGCTCCCATGCCCCGGGCCTGGAGCTCCAAAAAAGGCTCGCCTCTTCCGCCCTACCTGCTAAGGACGGCACTACCCGCAAGGCCCCTTGTTCACCTTCCAGTTCGAGGTAGAGGCGCTGGGGCCGTATCGGATGAACCCGGGATAGCTCCAAGAAGCCTAAAGCCGCTTCCGCCTCCGCCAGAACGCCGGCCATGTCGGGATTTTCCCTTCCGGGGAACACGGTGGCCACCCGGGCCCAAACCTTACCCAAAGGGCTATCCAGAAGCCACACCGCTAGGTCAAAAAGATGCGCCCCTAGATCTCCCACAACCCCTGCCGGGCCACCGCCCACACGCTTAGCACGCCAAGCAAGCGGAGCCCTGGGATCAGCCAAGTAGTCCGCAAGGAAGGCTCCCCTGAAGGCCACCACCTTACCCAGGCGCTCCCGGTAGGCAACCGCAGTCTCCGCTGCCCAGTCTGTTCGTGCCGTTAGGGCAGTCATGGCCACCACTCCTTGCGCATCCACCGTTCGCAGAAGCATAAGCGCATCGTCTAGGTTGGTGGCCACTGGCTTCTCCAGGAAGATATGCTTTCCTTGGCGTACCGCCTCGAGGGCCAAAGGAACGTGCGTGGCGTCGGGTGTGGCGATGGCCACCGCATCCACTTCCTGCAACAGGGCTTCGTACTCCTCGTAAACCTTGGCCCCGTACGCCTCCGCTAGGGCCTTCGCCCGTGCGCTTCCCGGAGCATAGACCCCTTGGATCCTAGCCCCTGCCCCGTGGAAAGCGGGAGCATGCACCTCCCGTGCCCACCAACCCGCGCCCACTAAACCTAGCCTTACCACCCTCCCCTCCAGAGATCGGGCCTATCCCTTTCTCCCACCCGCACCGTGGGCCAACGGGGATCCTCCGTCAGGTTGAGGAGCCCCTCCCCAGTCATGAGAAAGGTGTCTTCCACCTTGGCCCCAGCAAGGCTCGGGTTCCAGGCCAAGGCCATCCCTTCCTCCAGGGTCAAGGGGTGGCCTGGCACGGCGATGGCCTCCCGGGACCGGTACCCGCCCACGCCCCCTTGGTGGTGCTCCTCCCAGGCACTCGGAAAGCCCACCCGCTCGTAAGCCGCTTGGAGAGCAGCGAAAACCTCCCCCAGTTTGGCCCCCGGCCGGGAAGCGTCCAAGGCTGCCTCTTCCACCTCCAAAACCTTGCGGTAGCGGGCCTCCACCTCCCCGTCTCCCAGGTTGACCATCCGCGTGAGGTTGGCCACGAGACCCCCCCGCTCGGCGCAAACCACCGCCATGAAGCTCCGCCCCAGGGGCCGATCCTTGGGCAGGGGGTGGCGGTGCCGAAAAAGCCGCTCTTCCCCCGCCACCAGGAGGAGTTGCGGGCGGATGCCATGTCCCCATAGGGCCTCGGCTAAGGCACCCGCTAGCTCCTGTTCCCTCCAGGTGGGCTTAGCCGCCCGGACCACCTCCCCCACCAGCTCCGCCGCCTCCCGCCCCAGGCGGCGAAAGGCCTCCTGCGCCTTTTTGGAGAGGGCGAGCCGGAGGAGCGTGAGGTCGTGCTCGAGGTCGTTCGGACTACCCGGGGGCGGGAAGGCGTACCAGGGGTGCACTTGCACGGGAAGCCCGGGGACCTCCTCCTCTGCTATCCGTGGGTGTTCTATGCGGCTGGTGTGAAGGAGAAGCTCTTCCCCGATTTCCAAGTACGCCACCCCCTCCCCGAACCCCAGGGTGTTGCTACCCCCAGTGAGCCAGGCGAAGTTCTCAGGGCGGATGACGTAGAAGCGAGAAAAACCCTGGCTTCGCATCCAAAGACGGAGTCTATTTAGGTGTTCGCCAAGCATTTAGGACCTCCGATAACGCTCCAAAAGCAAGGATGCCCAGGCCTCGTACCCTGGAAGAAGCTGACGAACCCCTGGATTTACCTCGGTTACCGCCACCTCCGGCAACCGGGTAGCGGCAAGGGCAGCCTCGAGGTCCGGGTACACCCCTCCCCCTACCATAGCCAGGATCGCCGCTCCCCGGGCAGCCCCTTCCTCGCCCACGACCCGGTAAAGGGGAACCTGTAGGGCTCCGCCCAACAGGCTTAGCCAAAGGCTCGAGGCCGAACCTCCGCCGGTGACCAGAAACGCTTTGGCTTGCGACAAGGAACGCATTACCTCATAAACAACCCCTAAGCTTAAGGCCACCCCTTCCAGGACAGCGCGCACCAAATGGCCGCGTTCATGCGCCAAGGAAAGGCCCAACCAAGCGCCCCGCAACGCCGGCTCCAAATAGGGGCTCCGCTCCCCAGCTAAAAACGGGAGGAAGTAAAGTCCCTGCGCCCCCAAAGGAACCTTCTCCGCTTCCGCAAGGAGCTCCTCTAGCGAAACCTCGGGGAAAATTCGGCGAAGCCACTCCAAGCTTCCCGCAGCGCTCAGGGTTACTCCCAGAAGGTGATAGGCGCCATCAGCGTGGCAAAATAGGTGGATCCGGCCTTCGGGATCGGGCAAAGGCGCTTCAAGGGGAAGGAAGATCACCCCACTCGTGCCCAAGGAGACACTACCGGTTCCCGGCCGGTAGCGGGAAACCCCTAAGCCAATGGCAGCGGCAGCGTTGTCCCCGGCTCCGGCCACCACGGGGGTACCCGCCCTGAGCCCAACCGCTCGAGCCCACTCCGGCCTGAGCCCCCCCACCACACGGTGGCTTTCCCCTAGGTCGGGGAGAAGGGAAACGGCTAGCCCAAGCGCCCTTAGGAGCTCTTCGTCCCAGAGCCGTTCCCGGATCGCCATGGCCCCGGTACCGGAAGCATCGGAGTACTCCGTGGCCCAGTTCCCGGTGAGGAGGAAGCCCAAGTAGTCCTTGGGCAGGAGCACCTTGTAGACCCGCCGAAACAGGTCAGGATGCTTACGCTTAAGCCAAACAATCTTTGGAAGTTGAAAACCGGTGATGGCCGGATTGCCTGTGCGCCGGATGAGCTCGGGGCGAGGGATCACCTCTTCTATCCATCTGGCCTCCTCCACCGTGCGCTGGTCATTCCAAAGAGGAGCCGGAAGTATTGGCTCTCCCTCTCTGTCAAGGAACACAGCCCCATGCATCTGCCCGGAAAGGCCGATGGCCACCACCTCTACTTGGGGGAGCCTCGAGGTGAGGGCCTCGAGGACCTCCCTCAAGGCCTTAGCCCAATCGCGGGGATCCTGCTCGGTCCATCCCGGTTGTGGAACGCGCAGAGGATACCCGGCCCGGGCATCAGCAAGCTTCTGGCCCCTCTCGTCCAGGATCACTCCCTTCAGCCCGCTGGTCCCCAGGTCCAACCCCAAAACCGCCTTCATCCGCGTACCCCGAGAAGGTACTCCACCGCAAGTTGGTCCAACCGCTCCAAGGCGTATCCTCGGCGCCGCAACGCTTCCAAGGGAATATGCGCACGCTTCAAGGCCTCCGCCTTTTCCCGGCTATAGGAGCCAAGTAGAGCCAAGGCTTCCTTGTCCGCTCGGTAATACTCCGCAAGCAAGGTTTGAACCTCGGGGTCCTGGCGGAAAGCCTCGGCCTTCTCCTTGAGGATCAGATACGTACGCATGCAACCCCGGGCGAATGCCCAGACCCCTTCTTCATCCTCTGTCCTCAGGGCATGGGCGTCAAAATGGCGGGGCCCCTGGTAGCCGGAGTGCTCCAGGAGGTCTACCAAGAAGAAGGCTGCTTTCAGGTTCTCTGCGCCGAAGCGGAGGTCCTGGTCAAACCGGCTCATTCTCTGATCGTTGAGGTCTATATGGAAAAGTTTCCCCACTTCCAGAACCTGAGCCACGGCGTGGACGAAGTTAAGCCCCGCCATGGTTTCGTGCGCAAACTCGGGGTTGAGGCCGAAACGGTCAGGATCCTCGAGGGTGTAGATAAAGGCCAGAAAGCTCCCTACCGTGGCGAAATAGATGTCACCCCTAGGTTCGTTGGGCTTGGGTTCCAAAGCAAAGCGGTACGCATAACCTTGGTCCTTGGCGTAGGCAGCCATGTAGTTGAGCGCTTCCCGCATCCATTCCCAGACATGGCGGCTTTTACCCGTGGCCTCAACCTCCGCTCCCTCCCTCCCTGGCCAAACCACGTAGATCTCCGCTCCTAACTCTGCGCCTAGGTCCATGGTTTCCAAGCTCTTGCGAAGCGCATAGGCCCGGACCCAAGGGTCTGGGCTTGTAAAGGCACCGTCCTTAAAGGCGGGATCGGAAAAGAGGTTGGCTGTGACCATGGGGACCCGAAGACCGGTTTCCTCAAGAGCTTTCCTAAACCGGCGAAGGATTTGGTCACGCTCCCGAGGCGGCGTGTCCCTAGGGATGAGGTCCTCATCGTGCAGGTTCACCCCATAAGCCCCAAGCTCCGCCAATTTCTGCACGACGTAAACGGGATCAAGCTTTTCCCGAACCGCATCCCCAAAGGGGTCCCGGCCCACATTACCTACCGTCCAAAGTCCAAATGTGAACCTGTGCTCCGGTTTAGGCTCATACATCTAAACCACCTCCGCAAAAGCCATTTGATCTATGAACTGGGCGGCAGCCAAAGCGCCTGCTCCCAGAAGAGCGGCTTCCCGCCCAAAAGGAGAAAGAACTACCTGTTCAGGAGAGTGAACCCGCAAGGCGTATTTAGGAAGCCTTTGCCGAACCTCGCGAAGAAGCTCCTCCCCTGTGGCCCCCACCAAAGGACCCCCTAGGACGATAAGGTTCGGATCCAGCGTGCTCAACACGATGGCGCAAAGGTGCGCCAGCTTGTCTCCCATCTCCGACAGGAGTTCCTTGGAAGCGTTCGCATTCCATCGGCGAAAACTCAAATAGACTTCGGCGCATCCTTGCTTGCCGCAACCACAAGAAGGCCCATCGGGGTTCAGCGGGATATGGCCCACCTCACCCGCGTGAAAACGGGCCCCGTGGTAAACCTTCCGGTCCACTACGACGCCGCCTCCCACGCCTACGCCCAAGTTCAGGTACACGCAGTGATCTACCTCCCACCCCCCCAAGGCATAAAGGCCGTACGCTGCGGCATTCGCCTCGTTTTCCACTATGAGGGGAACTCCTGCAAGCCCCAAGCTTGCCAGAACCTTCTGTACCATCTCCCCCAAGGCCAGGTCTTGCCAACCCAGGTTCGGTGCCAGGGTCAGGTGACCTTCTTCGGGTTCCACAAGGCCCGGCACGGCAACACCTACGCCGAGAACCCGCCTATCCGAAAGCAAGGGATGTGTGGCCGCCGCCAGGAGGGCTAGCGCCTCTTGCGGATCTTTCGGCGCCGGGGGCAGGACCGTCTTCACCCGCACATCCCCCGCTAGGCTCATAAGGGCCACGGCCATCCGGTCCACATCGATTTCCCAGGCCAGAACCATGTTCCTTTCGCCCTCTACCTCGAGGGCGATGGAAGGCCGGCCCTGGCCCTGGGGAGGAAGAGGCCGTTCCAAAAGCAGGCCCTCCTCTAGAAGCTCGGCCACGACCTCCGTAACGGCTGAGGGAGAGAGCTCTAGGTGCTTGGCCAGGTCGCTCCGAGAAAGCCCGGGTTGCTTACGCAAATGGTCTAGAATACGAGCCTTGTGCCAACGGCGAAGCTGCCGGGTACCGCCTTTGGGGATTTCGGAAGCGTTAGGCATACTGATCCGCATTTTCCCAAATCCCGGCCTACCTCTTGGCCTCTCCAGCCAAAATCATCCCCAACACCTCCTCCTGGTTGCTCTCGCAGGCCCGTACCGTTCCCACCACTTTGCCTCCCTTCATCACCGTAATCCGGTCGCTTAGATCAAAGACGTCGTGGAGATCATGACTAATGAGGACAATGCCCAGACCCTCTTCGCGGAGAGCGCGGATGAGCCCTTTGACCCGAGCTGTTTCTCCCGGACCAAGGGCAGCGGTGGGCTCGTCCATGATGAGGACCTTTGCCCGGAAGAGTAGGGCCCGAGCAATGGCTACCGCTTGGCGCTGGCCCCCCGAGAGCCGGTGGACCGGGACCCTGAGGGAAGGTAGCTTCGCTCCTACCCGCTCCAGTACCCTTCTCGCCTCCGTCTCCATGGATTCCTCATCCAGAGAAAGATGCCGAACACGTTCCCGGCCCAAAAAAACGTTGGCTACTGCATCCAAATTGTCAGCCAAGGCCAGGTTCTGATGGATGGTTTCAATGCCAAAACGCTGCGCATCTCTTGGGGAGGCAAAGCGCACCTCCTCGAGCCCATCCCCGGTCCGCAGGAGGATCCTCCCCTCCTGGGGGGTGTAAACCCCCGCTAAGACCCGGATGAAGGTGGTTTTTCCCGCTCCATTGTGCCCCACCAAGCTATGAACCTCGCCCTCGTGGAGATCAAAGGAAACCCTGTCCAAGGCTTGCAGCCCACCAAAACGCAGGGATACGTTTTCGGCGCGCAAAAGCGGTAGGCTCATATCCGCCTCCGGTGAAACCTAGCGTTCCACACGGCAGCCACCACCAGGACCACACCTAGGATCAGGTTCTGCCACTCTGTAGGTACGCCCATGAGCACTAAACCGTTTTGCAGACTAGACATGATCAAGGCCCCCAGCGCCGCCCCAAGAATTGTGCCGCTTCCCCCAGCCAAGGAGGTACCTCCTACCACAGCGGCAGCGATCACGTATAGCTCCAGAAGGGTACCCATGCCCGTGGGCACGAAAGCAAGCCGTGCCGCTTGCACCGCCCCGGCCAGGGCGGCGAGGGAGCCCATCAGGCCAAACACCAGAACCTGGACACGGCGAACGGGAATGCCCGCCAACAGGGCCGCCTCAGGATTGCCGCCGATAGCGTACACATACCTACCAAAACGCGTGCGCTGGGATACCCAGTGGAGAAGCACGAGGACGCCAAGGGCAATGAGTACGGGCACTGGGATCCCCCGGCCTAGGCCCGTAACGGGGTGAGGAAAACTGTTCATGACCCAGAGAAAGCTCCCAAAAACCAGACCCAGGAACAGGGTTATAAGAAGGTCCACCCAAAAGGGGCGTACGGAAAGACCATGGCGTTGCCGAAGCCACCGGCCGCGCCATAGAGCCCAGAGGGTGTAGGCCAAGGCGAGGAGGGTAACCACCGCAGACCAGAAGGGCCCGATTGAACCTTGAAGTCCCCCGCCTAAGATCAGAAAGCCGTCCTGAAGAGGGCCTACGGTCCGACCTTCGGCAATCAAGTAGGCGGCGTTACGGAAAACAAGGAGCCCGGCCATGGTAACGATAAAGGAAGGGGCTCCAAGATAGGCGATAAGATACCCTTGCAAAAGACCTGCTCCAGCCCCCAGCAGCAGGCCCACCAAAAGGGCTAGGGGCCAGGGCCATCCTTGGCCGATGGGCGGGACCGCTTGCAAAAGGGCCATGGCCATCCCGGTGAAACCCAAAAGCGAGCCCACGCTAAGGTCAATCTGTCGGGCCACAATGACCAGGACCATTCCCCCTACCAAGATGGCTACCACGGCGGTTTGCACGGATAGGTTCCAAAGGTTTTGAGGGGATAGGAACTGGCCCGGTTGGCCCAAGGTCATCAAATGGAAAATCAACCAAAGAAGTCCTAGAACGACGAGAAGGAATGCATTTTGCGAGTATGTGCCCATGTCCACACGGGGACTTTTCCCCGCCTTATCTGAAGGGTACATGGCGTTCATGGCTTCTCCGAAAGGGGCTCAGGGGTTTTCCCCTGAGCCCCTTAGGCCTAGCGGCAAACTGCAGGCGCCTGCGGCCCGCTTACACCCTGGCAAAGCGCTTCTTTCGTGATCCAACCGGCCTCGAGGACGATATGCAAGTTGTCGCGTGTAATGGGAATAGGCCGCAATAGCACCGCATTCACCACGGTACCCCTAGGGTCCCCCGGGACACGGAACCTCTGAGCACCTAAGATTTGGTCTGGACGAGTTCCCCGCGCTAGGAGCACCGCAATCTCTGCGGCGCGACGCCCAAGCTCTCGGGCATCCTTCCAAACGCTTACGGTCTGCAATCCTCGAGCCACCCGGTTTAAGGCAGGCCAATCGCCGTCTTGGCCGGAAACGGGCACGCGTCCTGCCAAACCCACCGAGGCAAGAGCGGCGATCACACCCCCTGCGGTACCGTCATTGGAGGCCACCACCGCATCTACTTGGTTTCGGTTGGCCGCCAGAATTTGTTCCATATTGCGCTGGGCCACTTCCGGACGCCAACCCTCCGTATACTGCTTGCCCACCACACGAATCTCACCCCGATCAATGGCAGGTTGTAGGATTTCAAGCTGTCCTTGGTGTAATAGATCCGCGTTAGGATCAGTGGGCGCACCCAAGATGAAGACATAGTTTCCTCGAGGCCGCACCTGGTACACAGCCCTGGCTTGTTGCCTTCCGACCTCCACGTTGTCAAAAGAAATATAGAAGGCGTATGGATCGGCAATTAGGCGGTCATAAGCCACCACGGGGATGCCAGCTGCGCGAGCCTTTTGGACCGCGGGAAGAATAGCGTCCTTGTCCCAAGCAAGGATGATGAGGGCATTTACCCCTCGGGAAATAAGGCTGTCCACATCGTTAAGCTGCTTTTCTGCAGAACTTTGCGCATCGGTGCTCACATACTGAGCGCCCATGCGAGCCAGCTGCTCCTTTATGGCCGCCTCGTCCCGCCGCCAACGCTCCTCCTGGAAGTTAGCCCAACTTACACCCACCACCAATGGGCGTTGTTGGGCCCAAGTCCCCCCTGCAAAGGCCAGCAACGCCAAAACACCAAGCCACCCATTCCGCATACGCAACCTCCTACTGAGCCGGGAAGAGGTTGACCAGGAGTTTGGGAAATTTTTCTTTGTTTCCCGACTCAAACTAAATATATCTCAGAACACCCCAAATATCAACCCCCCGGCTTACCCTCTTCCCGAAGTTCCGATAAGCTCAAGAAATCCCCGTGCCACTTACAGGAGGCGGAGGCCTTATGGAGTGCTCTCCCCAACAGACCCAGAAGAAGGAGGGCTCCCCCAGGAGTAAACCTAGCCTCCCGTGATCCCGCCCCCTCCGCCACTTAACCCCCAGGCGTTCCACGGCCTGGTTAATTGTCCTCTCTGGTGGTCTACTACTCCGCGAAGATCAGGTTGGGAAGCAATCGGTAGCCCCTTACCAGCTACCCATTCGAACCCGCGCGAACCCAAGAGGAAGGTCATCTTGACAGAGGTCAAACGAAACCCCCTCTTAGTGCGTTTAGAATTTCCCTTCTAGCGAACACGTAAGCCAGGATGAGGGGCAGCGCAGACAAAGTCACAGCCGCCATAACCGCAGGCACGTTAATACCGAATTGGCCTGTGAAGGTCCATACCGCCATGGGAAGAACACGCACCTCCGGGCTCTGCGTTAGGATAAGGGGGAAAAGCAAAGCATTCCAGGCTCCTATGAAGTTGAACAGGGCCATGGAGATGACTGCCCGAACGGATAACGGCAAGACGAGGTGTTTTAGAACAGCCCCGTGGCTCGCCCCTTCCAACTCCATAGCCTCAAAGAGCGTACTCGGAATTTCTCTGACAAAATTGGTCAACACTAAGACCGTAACTGGCATGGCAAATCCAGCGAGAGGCAAGATGACTGCCCAAAGGCTGTCGTAAAGACCGCTTGCCTTAACCAACGCGTACAGGGCAATCACCGTAGCCTGGGCAGGGACAGCGAAACCTAAAAGGAAGATATAAAGACTTTGACGGTAAATAGGGGTTTTACCCCGATTTACCGCGTAGGCCGCCAACAGGCTTAGGAAAACCGAGATCAGAGCGGTGCTGAGGGCTACGACAACGCTATTCACAAAGTATCTAATAAAACCCGCTTCAAGCACTGCACGATAGTTTTCCCAGGTCCACTGCTGGGGCAAACCCCAAGGGGGGGGCTGGAGGTAACCTGCTTGGGTTTTAACACTGGTAATCGCCATGAAATAAACAGGAAATGCCGAAATAAGGCTCCACACTAGGACCAACACCGGAGCAAGCCCCCGAACGACCTTACCTACAAGCGCCTTCATGAGTTCCTCCGAGACGCGAGACCACTAGGCCCTACCAAACCCCAGGAAATAAGGACTGATAAGAGTGCCAAGAAGGCCCCTACCGTAGCTCCGTATGCCACTTCTTGGTTTTGGAAAGCGAGCCTATAAAGATAAACCGGCAGATTTGTCGTAGCATAACCCGGTCCCCCTTGGGTCATGACCCAAATAAGGTCAAAGTACGTTAGAGAACCCACAACCACAATTAAGGAAGAAGTGATTAGTGTTGGCCGAAGAAGCGGTAGCGTAATATGCCAGAAGACATCCCAATCCTCTGCCCCGTCCAGGGCGGCCGCTTCGTAAAGATCTTGGGGTATTCCCTGGTAGGCTGCTTGGTAAAGCAGCGTGTGAAAGGGAATGTACTGCCAGGAGGTGACCAGGGCCAACGTCAGCAGCGCAACCTGTTCCGCAAGTGGATTTAAGCCTCGAACAAACGGCAAATAATAGAGCACTCCCAAGTTTGGATCCAAAATGTAAAGCCAAATAGTGCCAACTGCGGTGCTGGAAAAAAGTAGAGGAAGAAAGGAAAAAACAGAGGCAACCTGGCGAAAAATGCCTTTTCGAGCAAAATAGATCCCGAGAGCCAAGGCCAAAGGAGTTTGTACCAGCCACGCTATAAGAGTGAAGGCAAAGGACACCCGGAGCGCATGGTAGAAGTGCTCATCACCGAAAAGACGTATCCAGTTCGCCCAGCCCGCCCATTCTCTAGATCCCACACCGTCCCAACGGTAGAAACTGAGACCCAGGGTGCTCAAGACAGGGAGCAGGACTGTGAGCCCGTAGAAGGCCAGGGGAAGCAGCAGAAAGAAGGCTAGCGCTCTATCCCGCATTACGCCTCCTTAAAAGAAGCGGGGGAAGAGGAGTGGTCTTTCCCTTCCCCCGCAATGTCCCTTACCTTAGACCATCTGCCAACCGCTGCATACGATCCACGAATTCCTGAGGAGCGATGCGCCTTAGGAAGAGCAACTGAAGGTTGTCCAGATACGGCTGGGCCAATTGCGGTGGCAGGGCCTGATCCCAAGACAAAACGTAGTAAGGTGCCTGCTCCACCAGGCCGTAGACAAAACTCTGCCAATCTGGATAGGCACCTTCTTGACGGATAAGGGCTTGGATGCCTTTTGTGGGTGGGATCGCCCCGTTCCTCAAGAGGAAACGCACGTAGTCATCAGAGAAGGACAACTCCCTCAGAAAACGAATCGCAGCAGGCTTATTACGGGCAAAAGAGGAAACAGAAAAGTAGTTGGTGAAGTTCCCCGCCAAGTTACGGGGATCCCCCCTGCCTCCCTCCACCCGGGGGAAGGCAAACCAACCGAGATCCCCACTCTTAACGAAGTCCGGGTGTTCGTTGACAAGAGCTCCGAATTCCCAGACTCCCATAAGCTGCATAGCAGCCCTACCGGTAGCAAAAAGGGCTCGTACCGTTCCCGTACCGTACTGAGCGGATTCCCAGCCTGGTTGGAAAGGATTCTTGGCCACGAGCTCAGAGATCATCTCCGCCGACCGGAGCACAGAAGGATGCCGCCAAGCCCCGGGGCGATTAGTCGTTATGTTTTCAAAGACCTCGGGCCCGCCAAGCCGGTCCACCAAGTACTCTTGGTACATGAGAAGTGGCCACTTGCTACCCCCCGCAACCACTATGGGAACGACCCCAGCACCTCTAAGTCGGTCTACGACGGAAAGCAATTGGGCCCACGTTTGGGGAGGTTGGAGGTTCAACCGACGGAAAACCGCTTTATTGTAGAACCAAACCACTGGCTGGAGCTCAGTGCTCGGAACTCCGTAAATTCGCCCGTCAAATGTCACTCCACGCCACATAAGGTCCAAGAAGCGGTTCTTCCAAGCAGGATCTATGGTAGACGTCATGTCCTCCACTGCACCTGCCTTGACATAGGATTCCAGGACTCCGCCACCCCAGTTGTAGAACACGTCAGGCCCCGATTTTGCCCCCAAAGCAACGAATAGCCTTTGTTTGTAGGGGTCATTTTCAAATTGAATCAAACGAGCCTGAGCATTCGGGTTCCGCTGGTTCCACTCTTGGATGAACTTGGGGAAGAACTGATCTATCACCCAATAATTTATGGCCCAGACCTCAAAGTTTTGTGCCCGAACCGGGAAAACCAAAGCCGCTGCCAAAAAAGCCCAAACTACTACACGCCGCATCTGTACCACCCTCCTTTACTCCCTACACTTACTTAGCTCAGGTTTGTTAGCCGCTTACGAAGCACCTCTGCTAACACCCGCCTCTCTTTTGTGTGTTCAAATCTCACCCCCTCCTTGACAACCTCATATACCTCCGCCGCAGACAGTCCTGCGAAAGCACGAGCAAAGTAAGGATTTAGAGCATTAGCAACATGCCCATAGAGGGTAGAAAGGAGAAGAACCTCCTCCAGGGAACGCGTCGGGAAAGCGTAATCGCGGAAATGCTCAATGATTTCGGCCTCAATTTGCATAATCAAGTTCCTAATACCATTAGCTACAGGCCCTTTTGACCGCGCCGTCCACTCATCAACCCCCAATCGCCTCTTTATGGTCAAGAATGGCGCTAAATAACGAGAATATCTCGACGAGGGATCTAACACCCGAACCCCTTGGGTGCCAAGATCTTTGTAGGTCCAAAGAGTCCAGTGAGTCCCATACCGATTGAATACGGACATCTGCACGTCCAGTGCAGCCAATCTAGCCAAGTCACCAAGCGAGGGTGTCTCGTAGGGCGCATCGTACAGAGCACCAAACTCCCCGACATAACAGGGAAGATTTCGCTCTAGGAACCACCTGTTTCGCTCCAGGTAATAGGATTCCACCCAGGCTGGATCAATCCAAGTACGACGGCCCTCAACTTCCAGCCAGCCCGGGAACCGCCCGCCCAAGTGGGTGGGTGCCATGTAGTTGTGCGAACTAAACACAATTTGGTCGTCTTGCTCCAGGAGACGCTCAAATCCCGCAAAGTCCTGCGCATATCGGTTGCCCTCTATAAAAAGGATGTGGCGCCGATCCACCTCGCGAACGGCCGAAATAAGCCTGCCAAAAAAGGCTACTACTGTCTCATTCTCTGGCGCGTATGGCTCGTTGAGAAGATCGTAGCCCGCCACAGTCGGCTCATCCCTATAGCGGTCGGCCAAAACTTGCCACATGATGATGAGTTGTTCCTGGTAGTGAGGTTCGTGCCAAAACAGAGCCACGCCGTAAGGATTATCCGAGTGCCAACCCGGATTCTGCCACCCTGGAGCGGCGTGGAAGTCCAATATGACATAGAGGCCTTGTTGCTTAGCCCAAGCTATTGCGCGATCGATATAACTCAAATTCTCCCCAAGCGTATAACGCCAGTGAAATGGCAAGCGAATAGCCGTCGCACCTAGGGAGCGGATGTAGGCGACATCTTCCTCCGTGAAAAAGTGATCCCGAATTGCTTGGGTAAAGGCCTCAGCTACGTCTTGGCCAAGCTCTTCTCGAAGAGCCTTGAGCCATGAAGACTCATTGCCAGAGTATCCGTTAATGAAGTTTTCTGTGTTAAGCCAACCTCCTATAGCGAGCCCCCTTAAGTAGACGGCTTTACCGTCATCCACGTTTACGATTTGGCCTCCTCTTACGCCCAACCAGTCCATGTGTTCACCTACCTCCCTTTGGCGGCTACATAAAGAAGAAGCCCCATCTGATACCAAGCCGGCTTCGGGCTATAATCATCCGCGATTGGAGTTGCGGCTCCTTCCCCAGGGAAAAATCCTGGAACCCAAGAGTATTTGTCTGGAAAACCCCATATGCTGAAGGAGAGGCACTTCCCCTTTAGGGCCAGGCACGTACTCAAAATCTGGGTATACACCTGGGCTTGTGCCAAGTCTTTTGTGTTATCGCGAGGAAGGGGCATGCGCACATCAACCTCCGTAAAAGCTACGTAAAAACCCGCATCCACAAACCGCCGCACGTGGTCCAGCAACTCTTGGGCATGCGGAAAACCATAACGCAGACTGATATGTCCTTGGAGGCCTATACCGTCAATGGGCACCCCCTCTGCTTTAAGGCGTGCTAAGAAGGAGAGGACAGCATCAGCCTTAGGCGAAGGGAATTCTAGATTGTAGTCATTATAAAATAGCAGAGCCTGGGGGTCTGCCTCCTTCGCCCAACGGAAAGCCCAAGCAATATACTCTGGGCCCCCAAAAGCTCTATACCAAAGGGTATCGCGAAACGTACCATCCTCATTGAAAGCCTCGTTGACTACATCCCACTGCCAAATACTTCCCCTATACCTCCCAACCACCGTTTGAATATGCCTTTGGAGGATTTTACGGAGCTCGTCGGGCGAAAAAGCATCTGGCTTGAGCCAAACAGGCATCTGATTATGCCATACCAACGTGTGGCCTCGTATCCTTTGCTGATGAGCACGAGCAAAAGCAACTATGCGATCAGCGTTTTCCCAGACATACCGCCCTGGCTCAGGCTCCAAGCTCTCCCACTTCATTTCGTTTTCAGGGGTAATAGACGAAAACTCGCGACTCAGAAGCGTGCGATAAACAGAATCTTCATCCAAATGAGATGCAGAAACAGCTGTGCCAAACTCTATGCCTGCTCGCACAGCAAGCGACCTCAATGGACCTAACTGGGTTACCGAGTCCACCTGCCCTAAGACTAGGGAAGCGAACCAGGAAACGCACACAACTAATAGGGGCAAGCCGTACCGATAGAGCTTCATCATCCCTCCATTGGAGCCGGGTCAGTAAGGTTGACCTCGTGAGGGGTTTCTTTTTTTCCCGACTCAAATTAACGATAGCATCCCCGGGTCTTCTTGTCAAGTAACCCTGACCCTCCGCTCTCATCACCCTGTTCTATAGGGGCTTGACAAGGAGAAACAAATAGGGGGTTTGTAAGGTATGCAAACCCCAAACCCCTAGATCACCACCACTCGGGTTCACACCGCCTTCCGGCCCCTCAGAAAACCCACGCGCACCCACCCCTCTCCCTTCCCCAGGCAGAACTGGGTGAAGGAGGCCTTCCTCCACTGCCTGAGCTGCGAGGTCCAGGCCCCGGGGCATTCTCCCCCTTTTTCTCCCCGACCAGGGTTTTGACCTGGTCTCCCTGATGCGGAAGGAGGAATGGAGCATGAGTTTCCTCATCCGCCTGTAGCACAACCGGAAGGTGGAGACGGTGAGGGGAACACTACCCGTAGGTGCGGGGGGCCGAGGGCAAGGGGGAGCCCTGGTATCTGGCCGTTGGGGTGCCTGGGGAATGGGAGCCCAGGGGGTACCGCCTCCGGACGCGGATAGCCGAGGCTTTTTGGAGCCTGAGGGGCGGGGGTTTGGGCTGGAGCGGCACCAGGCTTTGGTTCCTGGGGATGGGGCTTTTGGGGGCTGCTTTGCGGGGCAGGGGGTGGTTGCTGAGGGTGGTGGTGGCGCGGCCTGGGTGGCAAAGCCTTTTCCGCCTGGCCCGCCTCCTTCTGGCCGAGGGTCCTCCTTCCCCGCGGAGCGTGGTGGTGCGGGTGCTTGGGAGTCTCGCCCGGCAACAGGCAAAGGGGTGGGATGAGAGCTCAGGCTCTGACCTCGCCTCCAAACCCCCTCCCAGCAGTGAATAAGTACGGGCAAGCCCCGCCTGTGGCAGTTCTACACCCCCTTCCCCAAAGCCCATTACCGGACTGAACCAAACCAATTTGCCACCTATCCCTAGATTGGAAAGAATAGCGCACGTTATGCTTCCGAGCATCCTACCGGCCTTCGGCACCCTAGACGATGCCCTCCAAGCCAAGACGCCCGCATCCGCCATCCTCACTCTGGCTATCCGGGCCGCCATGGATTTGGCAAGCAAGCAAAACCAAGCCCGGGCCCTCGCCCGAGTCCTGAAGCTCCTCAGCTACATCCCCTCCCGGTCTGTGAGAAGGTCCGTGGCCTCGCGCCATGCTCTTCCCAGATAGGGTCTACCGGGGCTTCATCCCCTGGGAGCAGGTCTACTTCCACGGCCTGAAGCCCCACCTCCTGGTGGGCAGCGGGAAGTCCATCCACGAGGTGAACCTGACCCCGGCAAGCCTTCACGACCTGGCTTCTTCCCTTCCACTCCCCCTGGACCTTCCCGAGGGGGCGGAGCTC
>FPIC01060949.1_pt1 | contig 20230 bp, 14 predicted proteins | sample 1504481 | NCBI WGS metagenome assembly FPIC01 (sample SAMEA4475357, study PRJEB15587) | soil metagenome | biome: Soil; feature: Field | place: India | collected 2015-03-11 | depth 0 m
GGTAGACGCACTAGACTTAGGATCTAGCGCCGCGAGGCATGGGGGTTCGAGTCCCTCTATCCGCACTTTTATGACAACCCTCAACCCCAAAGGTTGGGGGTTTTTAAATTTAAAACGTTTCACATCTTAACGCATACCACCTTGGATATTATATTAGACAAAAAAGACAAGACCCGCGCCTCTCTTAAAATCAACCTAACCGAGGAAGATTACAAACCAAAGGTAGATGCCAAACTAAAAGAGTACAGCAAGAAAGCTAACATTAAAGGTTTCCGCCCTGGAAAAGTACCTGCTGCACTCATCAACAAAATGTATGGCAAAGGTATACTGGTAGAAGAGATCAACACCCTTGTTTCTTCATCTGTCAGCAACTATATCCGCGAAAATAAACTTCCTATTGTTGGCGAACCCCTACCTGCCCGCGAGGATGATCAAAATATTGACTGGGATAACCAAAAGGATTTCGAATTTACCTTTGACCTGGGCCTTATTCCGGACTTTGATTTCAAGGTTGATAAAAACATAAAAATTACCAACTACGAGATTGAAGCAGACGATAAAACCGTTGATGAAACGATTGACTCTGTACGTAAGCAGTTTGGTAAAACCACCAACCCAGACGTTGCCGAAGAAGGTGATATGGTGTATGGTGCGCTTAAACACCTGGAAGGTGATTTTAACACAGAAACACTTATTCCTCTTAATAAAATACAAGCAGAAACCGCTTCTCGCTTTATTGGCTTAAAGCCTGGCGATTCTGTTCATTTTGATATCAGAGAAGCTTTCGCTGCAGATGATATCCGCCACATTACCGGCCTGGAGAAAGAAGCTGCCGATAAAATTGAAGGTGAGTTTGAGTTTACAGTAAAAAATGTAAACCGCTCTGCCCCTGCTGACCTGGACCAGGAGTTTTTTGATAAAGTTTTAGGTCCTGGCACTGTTAGTGATGAATCCGGCTTCCGCGATAAAGTACGTGAAATCGTAAACGATAACTTTAAACGCGAAACAGACCTTTACTTAAACGATAGCCTTAAAAAAGCTGCTCTTAAGCAATTGGATATTGAGCTTCCAAACGACTTCCTGAAAAAATGGCTGCTTGTTTCAAACGAAGGCAAAATAACCCAGGAGCAGATTGACGCTGAGTTTGACCTGTACCTTGAGGAACTGAAATGGACTCTGATCCGCAACAAAATTGCTGAGCAGAACGAAATTAAAGTAGAAACTGCAGAGGTAGTAGAAAGAACCAAAGATATGCTTCGCCAGCAGTTTAACCAGATGGGCCTGGGTAGCCAGATCGATGCCATGCTTGATAGCTACACAGACCGTTACCTGCAGGACGAAAAAGGACAAAACTTCATGAAAATGTATGAGCAAGTGTACTTTACAAAAGTTCTTGACTTCATGAAAGAGAACGTTTCCCTGGAAGACAAAAAGGTAAGCGCTGAAGAATTTAAAAAAATAGTTTCTGAATAAGAAAACAAAATCACTAAAAAAGTCCTTTATCTAAAGGACTTTTTTATTTTTACCCCAACCTTTCCCGCCAAAACAGGTATGATAGCTTTGGCGGGTATTAAAAAAGGCTTTTTTTAGTAACCTGTTAATTATTCATCCATCAAACCCCCTAACAGATATGTATAATAAAGAGGAGTTCAGAAAATATGCCGTACACGGCAGAGGCATGAACGGCCTGACCATTGACAAATACATGCATACCGTGGAAAGCCAAACCCGGCATACTGTAGAAAACATGACAAGATCGGTAATTGAAGAAAGACCCACTAACTTCCGCGAGATAGATGTATTCTCCCGTCTGATGATGGACCGCATCATCTTTCTGGGCATGGGTGTTGATGACAATATTGCCAATATCATTATAGCACAGTTGCTGTTCCTGGAATCTGTAGACGCTAAAAAGGACATACTCCTTTATATCAACAGTCCTGGAGGCTCGGTATATGCAGGCTTAGGTATTTATGATACCATGCAATATGTACGCCCTGATGTGGCTACCATTTGCACCAGCCTTGCAGCCTCAATGGGTGCTGTACTGCTTTGTGGTGGTGCTGAGAACAAACGTTCTGCCCTACCTCATGCGCGTGTTATGATTCACCAGCCTTCTGGTGGCGCTCAAGGTCAGTCTTCTGACATTGAAATTACGGCCAAGCAGATCCTGATCCTTAAAAAGGAGCTTTACGAGATCATTGCGCACCATAGCAAGCAGCCATTTGAGAAAATTGAGAAAGACTCTGATCGTGATTACTGGATGAAAGCAAATGAGGCAAAAGAATATGGCCTTATTGACGAGGTACTTACCAGAACCTAGTTCCTTTATCAGAAATTAAGTCCGTTTACAAAAGTCAGGTGCTTGTTTGTACCTGACTTTTTGTTTTTATTGCAATATTGATGACATTTACAAAACTTTTTAGCTACCATTATGGGTTAGCTAGAGTAGACATACCTATTTATTATTTTATAAACTATGCCCAGTCCTATTAATTGCTCGTTTTGTGGTAGAGGTAAAAAAGAAGTGACCCTTATGGTTTCGGGCACAGATGTGCACATTTGCGACCGTTGCATTACCCAGGCTCACCAGATACTTGAAGAAGAAGTAAAGCCAAAATCCAATGAGCAAGCTTCCAAAGGCCTTACGCTTGTAAAACCGATCGATATGAAAAAACACCTCGATCAGTATGTAATTGGCCAGGATGAAGCGAAAAAAGTACTTTCCGTAGCCGTATACAACCATTACAAAAGGCTTAGCCAACGCAAAAAAGCAGACGATGATGATATTGTGATCGAAAAATCCAACATTATTATGGTGGGTGAAACCGGTACTGGTAAAACATACCTGGCCAAAACCCTTGCCCGTAAGCTACAAGTACCCTTTTGTATAGCCGATGCTACCGTGTTAACAGAGGCCGGTTATGTTGGGGAAGATGTAGAAAGTATATTAACCCGCCTGTTGCAGGCTGCTAACTATGATGTTGCAGCTGCAGAGCGTGGTATTGTATATATAGATGAAGTTGATAAAATTGCCCGTAAAAGCGATAACCCCTCAATAACCCGCGATGTAAGTGGCGAGGGTGTGCAGCAGGCGCTGCTTAAGCTTTTGGAAGGCACTACCGTTAACGTTCCGCCACAAGGCGGCCGCAAGCACCCTGAGCAAAAGATGATTGCCCTTAACACCGAGAACATCTTGTTTATTTGTGGTGGTGCCTTTGATGGTATTAGTAAGCTTATTGCCAGCCGCCTTAACAAACGCCCAATAGGGTTTGTAGGTGCAGATGACCGTGAAGAAGTTGACTTTGACAACCTGTTACAATATGTAACTGCTCAGGATCTTAAGTCTTTTGGCTTGATTCCTGAATTGATTGGCCGCCTGCCTGTGGTAACCTACCTGGAGCCTTTAAATACAGAAGCTCTACGCCGTATTTTATCTGAGCCTAAGAATGCGCTTACCAAGCAATATGCACGCCTTTTTGAAATGGAAGGTATAGAGCTTGAGTTTGCCGATGATGCAATGGATTATATTGTAGAAAAAGCCAGGTTGTTTAACCTTGGCGCCAGGGGCTTACGCTCTATCTGCGAAGCGATCATGACAGATGCTATGTTCGAAATGCCTTCTATGAAAGAAAGCCAGAAGCTGATCATCACTAAAGATTACGCAGAAGACAAGATCAACAAATCAAAATTCAATAAAAAACTAAGAGTAGCTTAAACTGCTTAACAGCTTTTACAGATCATAAAAAAGAGAGGGGTTGCTTAAATAAGCAACCCCTCTCTTTTTTATGATCTGCTATGCTCCGGCCTTCAGGTATTTATACATAAGCTTACCAGCCTGTACAGAAGCACCTTCCTCTCCCATTAGCTGCCTTAGCTCATAATAGCCATTTAACATAGCTTCGCGCTCCTGTGGGTTGCGCACAAGCTTCTCTAGCTCCTTCATGATATTAGAAGGATTAAACTCATCCTGTATCAACTCAGTAACCAGGGGCTTATCAGCAATAAGATTAACAAGTGATATATATTTTACCTTGATAAGGCTTTTAGCGATGAGATAGGTAATATAGTTAGTGCTATAGCAAACGACTTGGGGCACGTTAAATAAAGCAGTTTCCAGGGTAGCTGTACCAGAGGTTACCAGCGCAGCCTTGGCATTAGCCAGCAAATCATAAGTCTGGTCATATACAATCCGGATCTCGTTACGCCTAAATTGCTCGTAATACTTTTTGGGCAGGTTTGGTACTGCGGCTACTACAAACTGGTGGTCCATAAAGGGAGGCAAAATGCTCAGCATATAATGCAGCGTACGCTCCACCTCTTGCTTGCGGCTGCCGGGCAACACAGCAATAATGGGGCGTTCATCCAGATCATTATCCTTTCTAAAGTTAGGATTAGGCACAAACTGGTTTATAGCATCCATTATAGGGTTGCCTACAAAATCTACCTCGTAGTTAAATTGTTTGTAAAATTTCTTTTCAAAGGGCAATATTACAAACATCTTGTCTACATACTTCTTTATGTTATTGGCCCTGGATTGGTTCCAGGCCCATACTTTAGGAGATATGTAGTAGTATACTTTAAAACCCTTTTCCTTGGCAAACCTGGCAATGCGTAAATTAAAACCTGCATAATCTACCAGAATAACAACATCCGGTTTCCAGGCTTCAATGTCTTCTTTGCAAAAGCGCATGGCTTTACGTATGGTAGTAAGGTTTGAGAGTACTTCCACAAAGCCCATAAAGGCAAGGTCTTCGTAATGCTTTGCCAACTCTCCTCCTGCTTCCTGCGACAGCTCTCCACCCCAGCACCTGATCTGTGCCTGTGGGTCTTCCTGGCGGAGGGCCTTTATTAAGTTTGAAGCATGCAAATCACCAGAACGCTCTCCGGCTATAATATAGTATTTCATATAAAATAAGGCTGCAATGCCTTTACCGGGTGTTGGCAGCCTTTTGGTTTACGGTGCAATTTACTTAAAATAGCCAAATATAAATAAAGGCATATTTTTCACTTTGTAACCTTTGTTAGCAAAGGTTAGCTTAACTACCTGCCCGCTGCTTTTATGTGGCAGGCAGTTTAATAAACAAAGCATAAAAAAAGAGTAGCTACCGCTACTCTCCGAAATACTCAACATAGTTGCGAGGTGTTTCATACAGCTTTAGCCTATGCAGTGAGGCATTGGGTGCTACCTGCTTAATAGCAGGAGCCAGTATTTTCCATATCTCCATGATAAATACTTCGCAGCTGGCCATTTTGCCTTGCATAAAGTCTACATCTACATTTAAATTGCGGTGGTCAACCTTATCTACAATTAACTCTTTAGTAATATTACTAAGAGTTTTAAGGTCAATTACAAAGCCTGTATCCGGATCCGGTACACCCTTTACCGTAACTATAAGCTCAAAGTTATGTCCATGCCAGTTGGCATTTGCACAAGGCCCAAATACTTCAGCATTTTTTGCTTCCGACCAATTGGGGTTATATAATTTGTGAGCAGCATTAAAGTGCTCTTTACGACTTACGTAAATCATTGAAGTAAATAAAATACTATTCTTAAAGTATTAATTGCCTGCTCTTACCAGGGCAAAACATCAGGCAAATTTAAAGCTCTTTTTCCAGAGCAAATATACAAAGAAAGGAATTCCCAGGAAGGATGTAATAATTCCTACCGGAATACCCGCAGGCGGATACAGTAATCTAGCTGCCAGATCGCAGCCGAGGGTATACAACCCTCCTATCCAGGCCACAAACAAAATATTGTAACGGCCACTTACCCCAAATATACCCCGCACCAGGTGCGGTATAAGCAACCCTACAAAACCTATAGGACCTGCCGCAGCTACAACCAGGGCTGTAATAAACGAAGCAGCAGCCAGGATAATTAACCTTAATCTGCCTACATGTAAACCAAGATGCAAGGCACGCCGCTCACCCAACAGTAAAATATTGAGTTGCTTATACATAAAAGAGAACAACGGAACCACTATAATTAGTGCCAAAGCAGGCAAAGGAAGATGGGTCCATTGGGCGCGCTCAAAACTACCCAGCAACCAGAACACTATGTTACGTAGTTTTCCATCTGAGTCTGAGAGGAAAGTGAGCAGGCTAATACAAGAACCAATAAGAGACGACATGGCTATACCAGCCAAAAGCAATTGAGAAGGCAAAATAACCCCCTTTCGTGATGCCAGGAAGGCAACAAGCAGGGTAACCCCCATTGCACCCCCAAATGCCCACAGAGGCGGCAAGTATATACCTGCTACCATTACCGGCAATATACCCAGGTAAGCTAAATTGGCGCCTAGGGCAGCTCCGGATGCAGTACCTAAAATGTAAGGATCGGATAAGGGATTGTTGATCATCGCCTGCATTAAGTAACCACTTAATGCCAGCGAGCTGCCGGTAATAAAAGCCAGTAAAATACGGGGTAACCTAAGTTGTACTATCGCAATATGTACAGGATTATCTGCAGAATACCCTCCTGTAAACAGCTCCAATAGCGTACTTGTTTCAACTCTAAAGCTACCTACAAAAAGCCCGCTCCAGAAAAGCAGCAGGCTCAGTAGCAAAAAAGCCAGGAAAGTAAATATAACCTTGTACATAAAGGGTAAAATTAAAGCATTTATATCAAAATGCCACAAATTGCTTTAAAGCTACCTTGGTGTTGTATGAGCAGGCGAATGGATTAGCTGCTTAATTTCTTCTACTGATTGCATAACCCTGGGGCTTGGCCTGGAAGTAAGGTTATCGGTAGTGCCATACACCCTACGGTTTCGGTACGCATTGATATTCTTTAGTTCTGGATACTGTAAAAAGAAGGTACTGTCCATACGCTCAAAGCTGCCACCCAGTATCACATCCGGATTCATTTTTAAAATATATTCCCTGCTTAGTTCAGGATAATTTTTGGCAAACACCTCTTCTACTGCATTATGTGCTCCTGCCAGGCGAAGTTTGTCCGTCATGATCGTATTTTTACCATGCACATAAATAGGATCACGCCAGGTAATAGCCAGCACACGGGGTGTGTCTGTTACTACCTGTGCAGATGTTAACCGTTGTTGTACACTACGCAGGGAATCTACTACAAAAGCTGCTCTTTCATTATTGCCTGTAATTTCTCCAATGGTAATCAATGCCTGGTATATATCTTCTACCTTCTCGTATTTAAAAAAATAAACAGGTATACCCAGCTCTCTTAACCTTTGCCCATGATCTGGCGACATTATTCCTTCTTCAGAAAAAACAACGTGTGGCTTATGCATCAGGATGGCTTCCATGTCTAATGGATAGGTGTTTACAACTGGCTTTTGCTTAACGCGGGGTGGAAAATCGCAACGGTGGCTTACTGCTACTATCTGGCTATCGGGGCAAACCGCATACAGCATTTCTGTAATTGCAGGGCTTACTCCCATTACGCGTACAGCAGGTATTGTAATGGTAAAGGTATTGCCAAGGCTGTCAGTAAGCGTAACTTGTTTTGCTTGCTGGCTTTCATTTTTATTTTCGGCAGGCTGGCAACCTTGTAGTATTATACAACATACAGCAAAAGCCCCCCAATAGGTAAAGGCCGTATACGATAGCATTAAGCTTAATAATGATTTACCAACTTTCATGTTTTGGAGTAAACGGTACCGGCAGCTCATCTTATTTTTTTTCATGCCGCAAATATTTAGTAAAGATGTTAATTAACAAGCTTTTTTTAAATAATAAGCCTAAAAAAACAAAAGGGCTGCGCGATTGCGACAGCCCTTTTGTTTTTTAAAGAAATGTACTATTAATAACCAGTAGTCTGAGTCATTTCAGGATTGGTGTTTGCGTCCAGTTCAGCTTGTGGAATTGGCCATACCCATTCGCGGGCTGATGGTTCAAGCGTCATTCTGGTATTGGCTTCTCTTAGAGTACGGTTGATTGTTCTGGTCGTTCTCTTCAAGTCAAACCATCTGTGGCCTTCGCCAACCAGTTCTTTACGGCGCTCTAAAGCAATAGCATCCAGTAGTGCATTACCAACTAAAACCTGTGGCACATAAGATGAGCCGATTCTGGCTGCGCGTAAGGCGTTCAGGTCTGCTAAGCCCATTGCTTCTTTACCTGCCTGTAAGGCTCTTGCTTCAGCTCTGATCAGGTACATTTCGCCAGTTCTGAAAACCTTCCAGTTTACAACGTTATCAGGAATACCAGAACGGGTATTAAACTTATTTAATACTCTTCTGGCAACAGTGCTGGTGGCAGGCAAGAAAGGACGGTCAAGACCGGTTGCTCTACTTGCAAAATAGCTTGAAAAGCGTACGTCATTTGCAGCATCGTAAGTAGCTTCCAAAGCAGGCTCTGGTCTAAAACGGTTACGGTTGCTGCTCGCAATATGCACTCCAAAACCAGGTGTAACTTCACCAGGGTTTACAGCTATGCTCCATATTACTTCTCCGTGCTCAGCATCTCTCCAGATATTGCCGAAAGCCTCTTTTGATACCAATGGTCTGGCCTGAATTACTTCTGTGGCAAATGCTTCTGCCTGCGCATAGTTTTTAGCATACAGGTTAACCCTGGCCAACATCGCTTTTACAGTTGTAATATCTATATAAGCTCTGGTGGCAGTTACCCTGCTTCCTGTTTCCAATAAAGTATGAGCTTCTTGTAAATCAGCAAAAATCCTGTCATAAGAATCTTTTACTGATAAACGTGCAGGCATGGCATCTGAATCTACAGTAGTTCTGTATGCAATACCTTTAGCAGTAGAGTTTCTGTCAAAGCTTTCACCCCAATATCTTAACACATCAAAGTGAGCCATACCTCTTAGCGCCAGGGCCTCTCCCTTAATACGATTTACGCGGGCAGGATTATTGGCAGCAAACTGCTCTATGTTTCTTAAGGTCAGGTTTGCCTGGTTAATTACTGAGTAGGCCGCTAACCATGCCACACGGATATCATCCTCATCGGCAGTGTACAGAAAGTTAACCTGGGTAGCCCAGTTCGCTAAATCTTCATTCGTTCTTACCAGGTTATCACTCATCATATCTGGCAATACAGACCAGCTGCCAGTAGTTTGCCCACCAGTACCATAATACCCAACCTGGCGCAATAAAGAATAAGCACCGGTTAATGAGTAGTCATAATCATCAAGTGTATTAAACATCTGGCTACCCTCTCTCTGGTACTCCGGATTTACCTCTATTACGTTATTGCATGACGAGAATACTAAGGCAGTGCCTAAAATCCCACCAATAAATAGTTTGCTAAATTTCATATATATCTATTTTTATAGATTCTTTAATTAAAACCCAATGTTTAAGCCAAAAGTAAGAGTTCTTAACGCAGGGTATTGAGCACCTGTAAGTCCTCTGGTAGCCATCTCCGGATCAAAACCTTGGAACTCAGTCCAGGTGAACAAGTTTTGACCTTGTCCAAATACACTAATTCTGCTTACCCCAATTGGAGTTACCCAACTCTGTGGTAATGTGTATGAAACATTCAGGTTTCTAAGTCTTAAGAAATCACCTCTTTCTACAAAACGTGTAGTACCAGTTCTGATTGGCTGTGTAGGCCTTGGGATATTTGTTATCTGACCTGGAGTTCTCCACTCATTTAACAGGGCCGCAGACAGGTTATCGTACAGATAATCTGGAATTTCTACGTTAGAACGATCGTTATTGAAGATATGGTGTCCTCTAAAGAAGCTAAAGAAGCCACTTACTTCAAAACCTCTGAAGTTTAAAGAAGTTCCAAAACCACCAAAGAAAGGTACTTCAGTCTGGCCAACAATTACACGGTCGTTAGGATCGTAAGTCTCGGTAATTTCTCCGTCTCTTGTTAAGTAAAGAGCGTTACCATTGTCAGGATTAACACCAGCATATCTTACCAGGTATAGAGAGTACATTGACTCGCCTACTCTGTTAATGTATATACCTTCAATGTTTTCTTCTTCACCTTCGCGTAATTCCAGTACTCTGTTCTGGTTATATGTTAAGCTTGCACTGGCGCTCCAGGTAAAGCCACCAGATCTGATAAGATCACCTTCCAGTGAAAACTCAACGCCACGGTTTCTTAATCTACCAACGTTTGCAATCAGGTTAGAGTAACCCGTAGTGTTTGACAAAGGTCTTTCAGCAAACAGGTCTGTAGTAATTGCGTTGTAGTACTCAATTGTAGAGCGTAATCTGCCATTAAGCGTAGCAAGCTCAATACCTGTGTTTAAAGTAGTTCTTCTTTCCCACTGTAATTCTGGGTTGGCAAGGTTTGTTTGTACTAAACCACCTACACCATTATATAGTGCGCGAGAATACAACTCTCTTGACTGGAAGTTACCAATACCAGCCTGGTTACCAGAAGAACCGTAGCTGATCTTATATTTAAGTTCGTTAAATACATTAGTAAGGTCAGCCATAAAGTCTTCGCTGGTTACAATCCAGCTGGCACCAATAGAACCGAAATTTGCATAGCGTCTGTCAGCACCAAAACGTGAAGAACCATCACGTCTTCCACCTAAGCTTAAGAAATATCTGTCTCTGAAGCCGTAGTTGATCAGTGTAAAGTACGATAATAGAGCATTTTCTGTACCGCCACCGCTAACCGCTGGAATAAAGTTGGGGTTACCAGTAGTTATACCAGCAGCGTTCTGGAAAGGACCACCCAGGCCATAGCCTGTAAAAGCAAAGTTCTCACCTCTATACCTGATCACTTCAGTAAACAAACCGGCATTTAAGGTATGATCGGTACCAAGATTCCTGTTAAAGTTAATAGAGCTGGTTGAAGTATATCTGAACTCATTGCCATAGCTACGTGTTAAGCTACCTCTGCCACCCACAGCACCTCTACCGGTAACAGTGGTTGGGTTGTTGAAAACAGATCCTTCATTTGATGTAAAATCACCACCAAGGTTTGTTCTAAGAGACAAGCCCGTAAGGAAAGGCACATTGTACTGCACAAATACATTACCAACACCTTTAATTTGCTGTCTTAAGTTTCTGTTTTCCAGAAGCTCTTCTAAAGCGTTAGGCTGGCCAGAAACCATACGAGTATAATTTCCATCCTCATCGTAAGGAGTTTCATAAGGGTTAGTCCATCTGATAGCATTCAGAGGAGTAACAATAGAAGTGTTGTTTTCTGAAGTATTGGTAAACTCAGAGTAACCAAATGTAGAGTTTAAGCCAAATGTAAAGTTATCTGTACCTGACTCAACGTTAACTCTACCTGTGTATCTTTCAAGCAGGGTATTTCTTACAGTACCGGTCTGGTTAAAATAACCACCAGAAACAAAGTAATTTGTTCTGCCAGAACCGCCACTAGCACTTAGGTTATGGTTTTTAGTAATACCTGTCTGGAAAAACACATCTTCCCAATTTGTATCTACTTGTCTAAGTTGCTCTAGCTCCTCATCGGTCCACCCGTAAGGATTACCGTTAGCTAATTCATACTCCAGTTTCTCTTCGGTATTCATTAGCCTTAACCTGTTGGTAGGAGGGCTGGAAAAACCATGCTGGAAACCGTAGTTTATACGTGGCTTACCTTCTCTGCCCGACTTAGAAGTAATAACAATTACACCGTTAGCACCTCTAGATCCGTAAGCAGCAGTAGCTGAAGCATCTTTAAGGATGTTCAATGACTCAAAGTCAGCTGGGTTTAAGGTTGCAAAATCGTTTGCTGTAATTTGTACACCATCTAAAATATAAAGCGGCTCTGTACTACCGATCAAAGAACCACTACCTCTGATCACAACACGAGCAGCAGCACCAGGCTGTCCAGACTGCGCCTGAACCATAATACCAGGAGTTTTACCCTGTAAAGCCTGGTCAAAAGACCCCAGCGGCATTACAGCAACATCATCACCACTTACTGTTGCTACAGAACCAGTAACCTCACGCCTGTTTTGAGTGGTATAACCTGTTACTACTACTTCAGAAAGTTGCCTAACATCAACCGCCATAGTAACATTGATTGTACTTCTACCGGCAACGGGTATTTCTTGTCTAACAAAGCCAATTGAAGTAAACTCTAACACTGCATTTTGAGGAACACTTAATGAATAGGTTCCATCTACCGAAGTAGTAGTTCCAGAAGTTGTGCCTTTAACAATAACACTAACACCAGGTAAAGCAGAATTGTCTTCAGAAGACAACACCCTTCCCGTAACTGTCTGATTTTGAGCAAACACTTGTACAACAAGTGCTACCAAAAAGACATATGTCAGAAGTAGTTTTTTTCTCATATGTATTTGGGGATTAATTTATAGTTGAACAAAAATAGTACATGATTTTAATAATCAAAACATGTTATAACAATTATTCACTTTAATTGCGCCTATCAAAAAACTGATCATAATATTAAGTTAACACTTTATAGAGAATATAAACAAATACTTTTAGGCCAAATTGTGTAATACTATTTGGTTGCAAAAAATACAGCCAGGATGCTGCTTGAGTAAAACATTACCGTAGTTTGAACAATATTACAATGTAAACACTTTGGCAAGTAACATTGTTAAAATTGCTGATTTTTATTATTTAGTTTATTCATTATTAAGCCAGTAGCTTAAACACCCTGCTTAAAAGGCAAGGCGTTAGGCATAGCAGCAGGCTGCAGTTACAGAAGTATGGGCGTAGTAACAACATGGGTTTCTTTAGTGTTATAAAGCGCAAAAGTCTTAATACTCTTTTAATAGTGGATTAAGACTTTTGCGCTTTGAGTTAGCGTATGCTTATCCTTATAATTAATATACCGCCAGGAATAATGGTTAAAACAGACTCTCCCCTGCTGCTACTTTACCAGGATTACTTTGCCGGTATTGCGTTCTCTTCCATGCAATACACTTACAAAATATACACCTGCTGCCATGTTGCTTAAATCTATATAATCGCTGGCATACTGCTGCCCGGAATATTCACGCTCAAAAATTACTTTACCCAATGTGTTTACTACCGTTACAGAGTAACTATTTACCTGGTCGCGTAGGCGCAGGTCTACTGCAAACCTCCCATTAGTGGGGTTCGGAAAAATGTTTAGGTCTGCTACCTGTTCATCTGCAGTGGTAGTTCGCCAACCCAGGCCATCCAATATACTTAAGGTAGCTCCTCCGGGGTCATGAATCGCCTCTGCCCTGGCAAACTGGGGTGTCATTAATGAGTTGATGCTGCCTGCGGGGTACTCAAACTCATCAAGGTGCGATATGCTTGATCCGGGCTGAAAAGGAAAAGGAGCGTACAGTTTAGGCAAATCACCTTCCGGAGAGAGCCATACTCCAGGAGTCGCTATATACAGATCATCGCTGGTTAAAAATACACGAAGCTCTGGAGATGGATTACGAAAATTAGTTTCATTCACCATTTTCCTCCCGGCTATGTCTTCTATATATATATCGTAAATATATGGAAAAACAGCTCCTGCGCCTGTTTCGGTACCCCAGTAGCCTGCTGGCGGATTAGTTGCAGTATTTACATCCGCACTGGAAAAAAAACCTAATCCGTGGGCAATTTCATGCAATACTACCGATACAAGGTCGAAGCGGCTTTGAGTAGGCTTTGCATCTGTGCCAAGATACCAGTTTTGGTTGCGGTTAAAGCTCATAAAAATATCTGCTTCTTCACCGTTAACATTTTGCCGCAAAATATGCTCTGTTAAGGCCACAGGGTACCAGGTACCAGGTACCGATCGTGTAAAGTTGGCATTGATCTGCGTTGGGCCGGCTTCGCCCAGGGTGCCTGCAGGCAAATCAGCCCAATTGGCTTCAATCCGGATGGGCACTGACGATATCATTAACGACTCCCAGATATCTACTGCATGTTGAAATGCATCCCTGGCTCTTTGCCCGTCGGCACCTGTAAACCCAATATATTCTACCTCAAAGGTTCTGTGATTTGATTTTGCCAGCCCTTTCTGGCCACGTCTTAAAAATACCTCGGGTGGCAACACCTGCGTATGGGCATCTTCATCTTTAGCATAGCAAATAATATGAGGACCTGGCCTGGAAAGCATTTGTGCTATAGCATCTGCCTGTGATAAACCAAGGCTAAGGCAGGTAGCCCAAATTAGTTTACGTAAATATTGTTTCATCCTGCTTATTTTAATACAGCCTGCATGTTGCAAGGCTATCGCTTATTTAAATCATTAAAAGGTAAATGTACAAAACTTTACCACTTTGAACGGAATTAAAGCAATAGCGGTGTTAGTATTGTTAATTTTTTAAAATCTTTACAGTCAAATCAAGTAGCCATAAACTAAAAACCTGCTCCGCCCAGGGGATCCGGTTATAGGTGTAGCCCGAGCCTTTTATTTTCTACAAAGATACTATCCTGAAATTTGCTTCCATCTTTATGGCGCAGGGTTCTCTTTACAGCAAAATCAAAAAGCAGTGGATTTTGTTTATAGATTTCGTTTAAATATTCTCTCTCCTCTTTAGTAATAAGTCCTTGCTTTTGCAGCTTATTGGTCATTACAACTATATTTACTGCAGGCAACGGATAATCTGTACCATTAATAAGCCTATGGTGCAGGTCTTGCCGTTGCAAAAGGGTTTCCAGGGCAATATTAGACCGGTTGGCCTGTATAATGGCCGATATATCTCCAAACAGGTTATGCTCATACTGCTTTTCGTCCATAAGCCGCATAAAAAGCTTAAAATTGCTTTTACGCCCTGTCAACTTATTATCAAGATCCCAGCCTTTACCTAAACTGGCACAGTGCGCCATTACTATTTTAAGCCCCATATCAAGGGGTTTTCTGAAAAGTAAGGGGTTGCCCCATTTCTGGGCTCCAATTACCCGCACGGTATCGTCCAGGCCAGTATGAGTTAGCAGCACCATGTTATGCTCTACCATAAGCCTGTAAAAATCATCGCAGCGCTTATCGGCAGGGTTTATACTCATGGCGTTGGGTATCCACTTTACCATTTTAACACCTTGCTGCGCCCAGGTTTCCAGCTTTACAAGTGCATCTTTACGATATGGATGTATGGAAATACAAGGCGCATAATAACCAGGCTTATGCCGTGCAAGGTTATATACATAGCGGTTAGGTATATGAATTTTGGTTTTACTCTTACTTACACTTCCATCTTTTTTAAAATTTCTATCCAGGGCCAGCAAATACATTTTCCAACGACCGGGCATAGACTCCATTAATTCATCGAGCCGCTCCATATACTCCTGGTCGGCATGGTCCAGGTGTTTTATATCGGCAGCATTTACGTATACATTAAACTTTATGTACTCGATAGGGCTAATCCACGAGCGCATTTGCGGGTGTATAAAACAGCCTGTCCCTCCTGCCCCAAGTCCCAGCACATGTGCATGGTAGTCTACAAGGGTTTTGTCTTCCAGCCCCTTAAATGCATTTTTAAGCAAAGCTCTGGCCCCGGGGCTTAAATCCTTATAATGGGGATGGTCATCAAAATTGCCGGCAATTTTAGATAGTATCATATCAATAGATTTAAGTTAAAAAAGATAACAGCACGGTGCGCTGCAATGAGGGTACTTGCTAAATACCTACGGCATGTGCCTTACTACGTTGTCTGCCCGAAGTAAATTTAAGTGCTCCCCGCCAGGTTGTTTTTGTCTGTTTAACACGGCCATGCTGTAAGGCCGGGCAAAGTTTATCCTATCCTTATGCACATCATCCACTAAAGAAACCACTTATGTAATACTATGTTCTTGGTAATACACAGTACCTACATTTGTATCATCAATAAGCCCGAAACGAACTTATAAAACTTAAACCATATGAAACAATTCTTACTCACCGCGCTGGCTGCACTAACCTTTGCATACGGTGCCCTTGCTCAAACCCCGCGAGCCACCATAAAAGGCCAGGTACTTGACGAAAACCAAAGGCCGCTGGAATATACCACCATGATGCTTATAAAAGCCCAGGACTCATCGCTGGTAAAAGGCTCTATGAGTGGTGCCGATGGCAGATACCAGTTTGATGGTATACAACAAGGAAAATACCTGGTGGCCGCATCTATGGTAGGCTATACAAAAGTATACTCTGCACCTGTAAGCGTAACAGAAAACAATACCTTGATAGAATTACCTGTACTAAAAATGGAACAGGTTAGCCAGAAGCTTAAAGAGGTTGTAATAAAAGGCGAGCGCCCTTTTCTGGAGCAAAAGATAGACCGCACAGTGCTGAATGTAGAAAACAGCATTGTATCGGCAGGCTCTACGGCTATGGAGGTATTAGAAAAAGCTCCTGGCGTGGTAATAGACCAGGACGACAAAATAAGCATGAATGGCAAAAATGGTGTTCTGGTACTTATTGATGGAAAACAAACTTACTTATCGGCTGCTGAAGTAAGCAACATGCTACGCAACATGCAAAGCAATGCCGTGGAGTCTATAGAGATTATTACCAACCCCTCTGCAAAGTATGATGCTGCCGGCAACGCAGGTATTATAAATATAAAGCTGAAAAGAGATAAGAACCTGGGCACTAATGGCTCTTTAACGCTAGGCACAGGCTGGGGCCGCTATGGAAAAGCGAACGGCGGGCTTAACCTTAACCATAGAGGCAAAAAATTTAATGTATTTGGCAGCTATAACCATGGTTATAACAGGGGCTTTAACGAGCAGGAAGTATACCGGCTAATTGGTAATTCCATTTTCGATCAGAGCTCACGCCGCGAGCAGGAAATGCAAAACCTCAATTACCGTATTGGTGCAGATTATTTTATAAACAAGCACAATACCATAGGTGTATTGGCCAGTGGTTTCCTGTTTGATATGGATATGCGCTCACAAAACACAACTCTACAAAGCCAGACCTCCAACAGAGCATTGTTATCCAGCATTCAGCAAACCAGTACCGGCGATTTTATGCGCAGAAGCAACTCTGTAAACCTTAACTACAAACGCACTTTTGATAGCCCCGGGCGCGAACTTACATTTGATGCTGATTACTCTTTATTTAATGCCAATGTTGAAGATAACATTATAGCCCGGTCATATAATGCAAGCGGAGAGCAACTGGGCTTGCCACTGCAAATTCGCAACCTAACCCCAAGCATGGTAGACATCAGGGCTATTAAAGGCGACTATGTACACCCTATTGGCAAAACTGCAAAAATAGAAGCCGGTTTTAAAAGCAGCCTTGTGGTTACAGATAACAACATGAACTTTAACACCTATCTGGAAAATGGCTGGCAACGCGATATAGGCCGCAGCAACCAATTTAAATATTCTGAAAACATAAATGCAGCCTACGTAAACTATAATAAACAGATCAATAAAATTGGGGTGCAATTGGGCCTGCGCGCAGAGCAAACAATTTCAGAAGGTACCTCTGTTACGTTAGACAGGCAAAACCCGCCCCGCAATTACCTGGAATGGTTTCCGAGTGTATTTGTAACCCAGAAACTGGGCGAAAAGCATGAACTGGGCTACTCGTACAGCCGCCGTATAGACCGCCCCTCCTACCAGGACCTGAACCCGTTCGTTTATTTTCTGGATTCGCTCACATACCAGGAAGGCAACCCTTACCTGAACCCGCAGTTTACAAACTCATTTAAAGTTACCCATACCTTTAGTAAAATGTTTGTAACCAGCCTGGGTTACAGCCGCACTACTGATGTTATGACACGCATCCTGATACAAGATAATGAGACATTTAAGTCTAAAGCCTTTATGGAAAACCTGGCCCAGCTTGATAACATTAGTCTTAACATTAGTGCACCTGCTCCCATTACCAAGTGGTGGTCTACAATGAACAATTTTAATTTATACTACAACCTGTATAATGAGCCAAACTTAAATGGCACAAACCTTAGCGTAGGCCTGGTAGCCTTTAACTTAAACACTAATCACTCCATACGCCTTCCAAAAGATTTTAGTCTGGAATTAAATGGTATGTACCGCTCCCCTACCCTCGATGGTTTTATAGCACCCCAAGCCATGTACTTTGTAGCGGCAGGTGTACAGAAATCATTTCTGGATAAAAGGGCCAGCCTTCGCTTAAATGTAAGCGATATTTTTGGCACCATGCGCTTTGTAGGGGTGGCTCGCCATGCTGATATAGATGCAAGAATAACATCCCGCTGGGAAAGCCGGGTTGCACGTGTAAGCTTTACCTATCGCTTTGGCCGCAACGAAATTAAGCCAGCCCGCCGCAGATCTACTGCTACCGAAGCAGAACAGAACCGTGTAGGCTCCGCTAACCAGAATTAAAGTTGTTTGTTTGTTTTGTGTGTGAAAGGCTGCTCTTAACAGAGTAGCCTTTTTTGTGTAGCAGGCAAAAAAAATCACCTTTTGACGGGCAAAAGGTGATTTAATTCTTTAAAAAATTGAAATAGTAGCGGCAGACCAAAGTTGAAAAAATAACCAGTTGAAAAAATGTAGCCTGCCGTTACTAAATTTCTACTACACTAACGCAGGCACAGCTGTAAGGTTTGCCTCTTTTACTAAAATCCGAAAAGAAGTTTACCAGCTTTACCTAGAATGGATAAACGCTTTAAACTCCATAACATGTTGCTCTGTAACAGGCTTTTGGTAAACATTTAACGCTGTTATTGTGTGTACGCGGCCAGGCAATACAGATACATCAGAACTAAGCATAACAATGCCGGTTGGCTGGTCTGATTTTTTCTGGAACTCTTCTATACCATCCAGAAATTTATGCAAAGAGTAAGGCGATACATCTGCATCAAAAATAACAAGATCTACAGGATGTAGCTCTTCCAAAGCATCCTGCGTGGCAGTAAGGTAGTGTAGGGCATCTTCGGGATTGTTTAAAAACACAATAGGGTTCCCTGAATTTATATCGTCCATAAAGGCAAGGCTTATTTGCTGGGAGAGGGCCTCATCTTCAAGAACAAATACTCTCTGAAATTTTTGCATGGGAGATGGATATGATTTGCCATACAACTATTGTTATATACAAATGTTTAATTTCTGTACTAAAAATTAGTACAGAAAACCAGCCGGTATAAAAAGCATCTCCGATGCAGTAAAACTATATTAATTAATAATGCCTTGTGTAAAAGCAAAGCGTATTAATGAAGCTGTATTTTTAGACTGTGTTTTTTCAATAAGATGTTGCCTGTGCGATTCTACAGTACGCCTGCTTGTAAAAAGCTTATCGGCAATTTCTGCATTGGTATAGCCTTCTGCAATAAGTTTAAGTACCTCCAGCTCACGGGGGGTTAGCTGGTGTTCGGCTATAGCAAGCCTTGGGTCGTTAAGCTGCCTTTGGTTGCTGAGCTTACGGATCAGGTTCAGGGAAATATCCATGCTAACATAAGGCTGCCCAGTAGCAGCTGTTTGTATAGCGTGCAGCAACTCTTCTTTTCCGGTACTTTTTAAAACATAGCCCATTGCACCACACTCAATGGCCTGGGCAATGTACTGGTCATTGCCATGCATAGAGAGTATCAATATCTTTAAATCAGGGTAACGCTCCAGCAACAGAGGAGTAAGCTCCAATCCATTGGTACCAGGCATATTAATATCCAGGAGTACCAAATCGGGCATAGTGGTTTCAAGGAGCTTCTGCAACTGATCACCATTTTCTGCCTCTCCTATTATTTCTATATTTCCATCCTGTAAAATGGCCTTCAGGCCATCTCTTATAATTTTATGGTCATCTACTAATATGACCTTTACGCTTTTGTTTATCTGACTCATACAAAACTTAATTGTGAAAATACATAAACGTACCAGTAAAGTATGGGCCTGTAGTTTCTTTTAAATATTTATCAATATACAGCCATGGTTTAATCTAACAAAAAACACCCCTTATTTACAGTATATATATCAATACAGCAAAACATTACACCCCGTAAAAATACGCATATAAATACGCATAAGGCGCAAGTAATTTTATAGTGTTTATACGGATGTATCTGATATTTAATACTATTTAATTTACATAATTATAAAAAGGCTTTAAAACAATCCCGTTTGGCTTAAATTTATCAAGACAGGCTTAAACGCTCTATAAAACAAATGGTTGCGTATTCTCTTTCTATTATTTCATTTTCGGTATTAATGCCCACTAAGCTATCTTAAAAAAGGGTATTAACCCTTAACAAAACTGGTATTTATTACATTGAATTATCCCGTATATTAATATAATTTTGTAAAAGATACAACAAGATAAGACACCAGTTATCATGGATGTATAAAAATGCAGGATTTACAAAATCCAATGATTATAAGAGTTTAAATACGAATGTGAGTTTTTTACAGGCGGGTTAGGGAGAAGCCCGGATCATTATACAGGTTGCAACATTATTCGAAGCTGGTATTGC
>FPIC01013742.1_pt1 | contig 20187 bp, 15 predicted proteins | sample 1504481 | NCBI WGS metagenome assembly FPIC01 (sample SAMEA4475357, study PRJEB15587) | soil metagenome | biome: Soil; feature: Field | place: India | collected 2015-03-11 | depth 0 m
GGGCCGCTTATGCGGCCCACCCCTCACAGAGGATTTCATCCTCGCAACAAAGCATGGGCAGGTAATTATTTTACAAGAATTTAGGAAGCTTAGCAAAAGGGACAGAATAGTAGCCCGGGTTTTTCCTACACACACAAAGACGGCACAACAGCCGACGAAGACACTCGGAGCGTCTGGAAAACCCCCACCGGGCATCCGGGATCTATCGATACCTCCACCGACGGATGAAGCTCCATACACCGTCTACGAAGCACCACTAACCGATCCTCTGTCCGGGAAGATGGTCCTCTGGATCGCTTCCATCCTTGACCCGGTTCGCCATGGCCCCAGGACCTTCAAACCCTTGCCGCGCCCGCTGGGGGGGCGCGATCCTTATAGGCCCGCTGGAGATCTCAACCGCCTCCGGCGCTTCCCAACGCCCATCCAGGGGCCCCTGCCGCCGAATCCGCCCCTACCCTGCGATCCCCGACCTCGCGCGTTCTTTCTCCCGATTGGCCCTCGACACCGCCGCCTTCGGGGGTGGACCCTCCTGCGACGGGCTCCTTCCCCTTCGATCCAACACTCCGTTGCCTTCTTCCCTGCTAACTAGTTCCCTTTGAGCACGCTGCTAGTATACACCCCTTTTCCCTCCAGGGACCTCTTCTCCTGCAGGGCCACAGCCGCGCGCTCATCCTCCTCTCGAACCTCCGGCAGCCTCCGAACCGGCCTGCGCGTTGAACTGGTCACGACCCGAACCGGAAGGATCCGCGGTCCCCCTGCCTCTGAAGGGTCCGGCATCCCTGCGAGGCCCCCACGCCACCACCTGCCCCCGCCCATCCTTAGTAGCGAGGGCTCCCCTCCAGACCTCCCAGCCGCAACATCCCTCATATCGCCGACGGGGGCTCCATCCGTCCCCGTCGGCACCAGGGCTTGGGAACGAGGGCCTTGACCCGACCCTGAAGGCTTTCCGGAAGTATCGGCATCCTTGTCCCCCCATCGTTGTGCTTCTAGTTTGCCTCTCGGTTAGAACTTTGAAAAACCCTGCAAAGCTGACCTCGGGATATGACCTCAACGGCACGTTAGAGAATGGGGAAATGCTTGCTAAGCTCGGGGACCGGCGGCGACCATATTGGAAGACACTCATCCGGACAGCTCCAACCTACCGGAAAGCAGTTAGAGCAAATGGCTTAGGGGGCTGTCCGAGCGCGCGTCAGAAGGTCCAGATGTAGAAAGGGGAGCCATTCAATCTCCCGCTCATCTCTTCTGAGGTCCTGAGCCTGACGCCGCTTCCTTACTCCAGCGGGCTCACATTTTTCGCTCCCAATCTACCCAAAAAGGGAAGGGCTACCAGGTCACTGGTAGCCCTTCCCATCCAGATGAACATTTACTATTTGTTAAAGGCATCGTATACAAGGAACGCGTCACCCGCAAGGACACTATTCAACTCGTTCACGACACCCACAATCCGTCCGCCAGAACTCGCCGTGCAAGTGGCAGATCCCACATAGCCAGGAGCGATAACTCCATTCTGCAGACGCGTCATCGCCTCACCAGGATTAAGGCTCTGGCTTTCAGTGTGGGTTGAACCGGAGAATGTGCAGGTTACTGTTGTTGGAGCACTTCCCACATTCATCACACTGAAACCGGTCCAGTAGTTGGAGTTGCGGTCCATAATCAACGGCATTACCACCGTATCAGTTGCAGTTGCAGGATTGAAACCTTCATAAGCTGCGCCCTTGTTGGCCGCGATATTCAACTGGTTGACAACAGCCACCAGAGGCTGATTGGCGCTGTTGCCTGTGACTCGGGCTGATCCAATAAACTTCACGCCGTTCGCGCAGTTTTCACCCGGAACCGTCTGGGCAAATGCATAAAGCGCGAAGGTCTCCGACCTTCCTGCGGGAATCGTCTTCGTCTCAGTGCAGGCTGTGCCTGCCAGACTAGGCGTGTAACTAACAGTCACTTGAGTATCAGCGCTGCCCAGATTCATGATCTGGACACCTGTGATATAACCCGCATTGTTAGCGTTGATCAGCGGCATGACCACATCAGTCGAACCGCCCGTGAAGCCGTTATAGGCGAAGAGAGTCGTTGGGCCAACCTCTATCACCGTCACAGCCACGGGCTGGCTGGCATTGACTACGGCAGAACCGACCCAGCCAGATGCATGGGGTTCCAAGGCCTGTTGAAGAGTACAAGCGGCGCCTGGCTGCAAGTTGGTGCACGAAGCCGTTACGCCATCACTATAGGTAACGGTAACGTTCGTTGCAGCCGAACCGGTGTTCTGGATCCTGAACCATGTGTTAAATCCAGAGTTCGCCTTCATTAGCAGAGGCACATATACGGTTGTCGCACCGGCGGTGAAGCCGCCATAGCTGGCGCCGTAGTCCAGACCGTTACCCAAAACGTTGACGATGGCTCGTATATCACGGTCCGACGAGATGATCACCGAGCCATCAAAACCATCGCTTACCGCGTTTAATGGAAAATAGGTTTTTGACCTACCGGCCTGAATAGTATCATGCACTGTCGCCGCAACGCTACCATTGGGATTGTAGAAAGTTATAGAAATTGTGGCGTCATTACTTGGGTCTAGATTTTGGACCTGAAAGCCAGAAGTATAAGTAATAGTCTGCGCCGAAGCGCTTAAAGAAACAGATATAGCTACTAGAAGCGAGATAACGAGAAACAGGCGTTTCATTTGTACCCTCCTTCAAGAATTGAAGAATTTGTTTGGCTTGGATATTACTTAAGACAGGCAGAAAGGGCAATCCCCCTATGGGGTCATTGAGGTGCATCTCCCGGTCATACCTTCGGAGTATTCGGAACCTAGAGGAGTAATCCGGGGCCCTCCAGGTAGAATCTAGATGGTCTCACTTCTCTTCTCACACAAATATACAAAGTAATTAGCCAAGTTAAGGGGAACAAAATAACCCAATAATAACCTTAAAATCGCCTTATAATGCCTTAAATACCAATAAACATCGGCCAAGTTGCGTGGCCATTCGCGCTCGTATTTAACCGTGCGAATGACCCTCAATCCACCCGACTCCAGTAAATCTTGCCACTCCAACCGGGCGGCGTAGCGCTGGATAGGCTGTCCGTCGTCGAAGGTGCGACCTGTGCGCAGCGCCGTCCATACGTTACCCAGCAATCCGAAGGTGTTGGGTAAAAGGAAACAAGCAAGCCCATCAGGTTTTAACACTCTGGCGACTTCCCGCGCCCCCTCTTCTGGATTTACATAATGTTCTAGACTGCCTATATGAGTCACGTAATCAAAATAGTTATCCGGATATGGAAGCCGCTCTCCATCCGCTATAACCCAATTCACTTCCGGGGCTTCTTTATAGGCTATTTGTAGAGCCACCTCTGAGAAATCGACGCCATGGGCTTTTAACCCCGCACGGGCGGCCAGTCTAGGAAGGGAACCAACGCCACAGGAGACATCCAGAAGGCAACGTCCAGGTCGGACATCTAAAAGATCTAACAGCCACTGATAAAAACTATCCCGATGTCGGATCCCTATTGTGCTATATATCCGCTCATAAGCCTCTTTGCTGGTGAGCGTATTCATTTCATCGACATGGCGGATTTCAAGCATCACCCTCCTTTTCTTCATGACCCCTCCTATCATCGCTGCGCGAAAACAGTCATGACTGAGCTCTGATTCAACCGATCCGCTATGGCATAATAAGGCAACGCTAGCAAACGCATAGGAATCGATCGGATGACTCCCTTTAGCCATCGACGCCATTTCTCACTTGAAATTTTATCATCAATCACGAACTCCAGGCTAAGAGCTAGAACATGATAACGGCCGGTAAAAGAAATGATTTTCCTCATCGTGAAACCAGCTCGAGCCAAAGCCTGACCTAAAGTGCGCTGGGAATAGATGTAAAGATGGCGTGGAGCATCCAGACCGGCCCAATAACATCCCAATAGCTTGGCCTCGATACAATCGGGGTTAGGCACGCTCATAATCAGCCATCCCCCCTCTCGCAGAATACGGTTGATTTCGACGAGTGTGGCCTGGGGTTGATGAAGATGCTCAAACACATTCCATAAGGTGACCACATCGAAGAAGGCATCGGGGTAATGAGCATCAGCTAAAGTGCCGATGAAGATGTCCAGCCCCAGATGGGCTCTGGCGTAGTTGGCCGCCTCGGCATCAATTTCTACTCCGTAGGGTTCCCAATCGCCATAGCGACGCATAGCGTCTAGAAAACTCCCGGTAGCACAGCCGATATCTAATATCCGACCGCCCCTCAAGCCTGTATGAGCGACGACTGCCCGGCAGCGCTTATTGATTCCGTAGCGATAATCCAAGCGATTCAGCAAGGGAAGGCGATCATCCACAACTCTGTAGGCATGATAATCTCTGGGATAGTAACGGCTCATCTCCTCAAAGGTAGGTCGCGGGTTAAGATACATCAGACCACACCGACGACAGCGCACCAAGTAGAAAGTCCCATCGATATGATGTAGGCGATCTCGCACAACGCATACAGGTTCAGTGTCATCGGCGCCACACAGATCACAAGCGACCGTTTCCATCATTCCCCTCCCTTAGTTAGCTGATTGACCCCACTGAACCGCCACCCGTGGTAAAAGCCCCTGGCACAGGCCCACGCTGCTTTCCCTTCTCCCCTTAAAGCGGTTACCAGCATGGTCCCCAGAACACTCATGGTCAAATAAATCCACGCCGCCAACGAGTAATGATGACGGTAGAATTGCACGCGATAACGAGTTTTTAAATAATATTTACGGCTGACATCCCCACGGGTGCTTCTAGAGACCTTATGCCACATGCGAGCCGCAGGCACACAGCCAATCGAAAACCCGGCCTTGACCGCGCGCCGGCAAAAATCAGCATCCTCGTAGTACATGAAATAACTTGGATCAAATAGCCCAATGGTGAGAAAGACATCGCGCCGAATTAACATCCCACATCCCGTTACATAATCGACGGGCAACAGATCTTTCTCTGAACGTAATGCCTTGGCCGAGACCCTAAAGGGGATCGGCAGCCAACGACGATGCTGAGCACCGAGCTGCCAAATCTGTGAGGGTCGGTCATGATAGAAGATGACAGGGGCGAGAATCCCTATATCGGGATAACGGTCGGCTGCAGCGATCAGCCGCTCAATCATGTCCGGAGCGATTATGGTGTCATTGTTCAGAAGTAAAACCCAATCGGCACCTTGAGCCAACGCATATCGGATTCCGACGTTGACTCCCGCCGCAAAGCCCACATTTGCCTGATTCGCTAGAAGGACAACACGCTCCCCGAAGCGATTGGCAATAGCAGAGGCCGATCCATCTGAGGAGCCATTATCCACCACCACCACACCCTGTGGCGTGTAACTGCTCGACAGCACGGACTCAACACAGGCGATAGTATCATCCTTTAAGTTCCAATTTAGAATAACAACAAAAACTTTAGGCCGGGCCATTTCTTCCATCATAACTGATCCATGAAACGAGAATAAACAACTTCCACCTCAGCTGCAGCACGTCGGTCATCGAACATGGTACGGGCGCGATGCCGGCCAGCGTAACGCAGTTGGCGGGCTACATCTGGATCAGTCAAGACATAGTCCAAGGCGCGAGCCAACGCCTCGCTGTCCCCCGCTGGTACTACGATCCCGGCGTCACCCACCACTTCACTGGCAGCCCCGCCCCGAGTGGTCACCACAGGCAACCCTGCGGCCATCGCCTCCACCAAGGGGATACCAAATCCCTCCAACAGGGTTGGGAGAACAAAAACATCCGCAGCGGCGAAATAAATCGGAAGATCTGCTTCTGGCACGTATCCCACGAGACGCACCCGCGCTATCGTGTCGCCCAGGGCATCCAGGAACCGTTGTTGGTAATTGGGTTCCCATTTTCCTACCATAACCAAATAAGCTGGAGTCTTCATACGCGTCAAGGCCTGGGCCAAATACTCAACCCCTTTCCGCGGCGTTGAGAACCCAACGTAAAGCAAGATTGGTCCGTCAGAAGGCAACCCCAGATACCGACGTGCCTTGTCCTGCTCTGGCAACCCCTCGAAGCGACTTAAATCAATTCCCGGATAGATCAAGACAGTACGCGCGGGATCAACTTGATAGTACTTGATAAATTCTTGCTGTGTGGTCGCACTGGACATTATGAGGAAAGTGGCGCGTCGCACGGCTGGTTGTTCCATCATCCTCCGAGCCACATTGTAGTATATCAAACGGAAAAGATAATTCCGCCAATTACTATAATAAGGACGGCCTCGGTGGCTAGTAAGTCGCTGACGAAATGACTGGAAGGCGGAAGCGACAAACCGGTCAGAATAGGCATAAGCAAAATGGACATCGGCGAAGTGAATCACATCAAAGTCGCTGCGATGCCAGTGCAGATAACGCGCAGCTTGCCAGCCGAGAGCAATCCAATCCAAAGAACCCACTGGCACGCGCAGCACTTGTACGTTATCAGGCATTGGAATGACGTCTGCTTGGGTGGTTTTCGGACGATCCGCGGCAATCACTGTGATCTGATGTCCACGCTCAGCCAGTCTACGCGCTAGGCGCTCAACATAGACCGTTAAGCCGGAAGATCGGAACGGTGTGAAATCCAAAGTTACAAGACAGATACGCATCGCACTTCCTCAATTAATGATCTCAGCTGTTCAGCGATTACCCGAGTAGTCAGACGCTCTCGAAACAATGCATATCCACCATTTGCAATCTTGTTTCGCATAGGTGTGTCCTCTGCAAGCACACGAATCGCCTCAGCGAGCGCCGCTGGATCTCCCATCGGTACAGCATAGACATGTTCTCCGGGGACAAAAAGCTCGCGTATCGCCCTACTATCTCCCACAACAGTAGACTTACGCATGGCAATAAACTGAAACGTCTTAGTAGATATAACACGAGCTGCCTTAGGAATCTTAGAAAAATGCCCACCCAAACAAATTGTAGCGCCAGCAACATAAAAGGGAAGTCGTTCCAAGGGAATCCATCCAACCAAATCTACATTAGTAAGGCGCAAATCTTCAACCATTCGCTTAATAGATTTGAACAATGGCCCATTACCCCCAAGAGTGAAGTGAATATTTTCATAATTCTTCAACAATTCGGCTGCTTGAACAATAATTTCAATTCCATGTAACGGTAGAAATGAGCCGTAATAGAAAACCTCACAGCGAGAAGCAGGCGGGGATATATCTGATCGCGGGTAGAAGAGGGATTCATCACATCCCACGTATATGACTCTAAATTTTTCACACGAGATGCCAAATTGTTGGGAAAAATATTGGGCATTAGCGCGGGTATCAGTTATAATAATATCAGCTAATTGAAGGCTCTTCTGATCTATCCAATAAGCCAAACGTCCTGGAAGTGATCGCGGATGAAATAATTTTCGATCCTCACACAACGTATCATAGGTCGAGACATAAGCATCAAGAATAACTGGTTGGCGCTGAAGAAGAGCCAAAATTATGGCGATCAGTTGTCCATAAAAACCTGCCAGAACCACATCGTATGCGGGTCTGCTGATACTCCACTTGAGAAGACCGCTCACAGAGCGGGTTATAATATTTCTGCCATAACCTGTCAACACCGTCACATTGCAATATCTTTGTAACGCGGCAAGTAAAACACGATTTCTAATATATTCTGTCTCACGACCGGAGATAAAGAGCACCTGGGGTTTCATTTGCAGAACTTTCCTCTTGTGGGATCTTCTCCTCTCACCTCTGTGCCCGACGTCTAGCAAAGCCTATCCAGCTCTTCTTTCCGCATTCGATACAGCATCTCCTCCAACATCCTCCGGTTCATCTGGATAAGATCCGCTACCAGGCCGATGAGGCAAACCTGAAAACCGACGATGGTCAGAATGGCCGCCAGGATGAGCGACTGAACATGTCCCGCCCCTCCTCCTCGGAGATAGAAGTACAAGAAACGGACCCCCAGGGCCAAGCCCCCAACGATCAACAAACCCCCGATGGTCGTGAAGACCCGCAGGGGGCGGTACATCGTGTAGAACCGGATGATGGTGACGGCGGAGATCGCTAAGAAGGAGGGAATGCTGCGGATCAAGCGGGACGGCCGGGTCGGCGGGTTGGTCCCCACGGGGACGTAGACCACCTGCATGCCCCGCGCCCCCGCCTGGATAAGGGTCTCCAAGGTGTAGGTGTAATCCCCGAGGACGGTGAGGCGCAAGGCGGCCTCCCGCGTGAAGGCCCGGAAGCCGCTGGTCGCGTCCGGGATGGAGAGGCCCGCCGCCCGTCCCACCACCCAACTCCCCCATCTCTGGAGCAGCCGCTTGAGGGGGGAAAAGTGCGCCAGCGCCGCCACCCCCCGATCCCCCACCACGATGTCGGCCCGGCCCTCCAGGATGGGCTGGATCAGCCGGGCGATGTCCTCCCCCCGATACTGGTGATCGGCATCGGTGTTGACGATGATGTCCGCCCCCAATCGCAACGCCGTCTCCAGCCCCAGGGCGAAGGCCGCCGCCAGCCCCCGGTGTCGTTTCAAGCGGACGACATAATCAGCCCCCGCCGCCCGCGCCACCTCCGCCGTGCGGTCGGTGGAGCCATCATCCACCACCAGCACATGGATCTCGTCAACTCCAGGGATGGAACGAGGGAGATCCCGAATCGTCTGAGCGAGGACACCTTCTTCATTGTAAGCAGGAACTTGAATGATCAGCTTCATCCTGCCCTTATGTTCCTTCGGATAACCTGTAGATCATAAACCGGAAATCAAAACGCCAGAGCACCGGCGGGAACCGCATCGACTGCCCGATCAGGCTGGAACGCCATCGCACTTCCCCTACCTGATGTCCCGGGAAGGGCCCGGGCCACCACGTTGTCGGATCGCGCTGAGCGAGGACATACACAGGCCTCCCCTGGCTCCGCCAGTAATGGAGGGCTCTCTCGAGTTGCTCCCTATCCACCTCCCGGTTGAGCAACAGCGCATCCCGCTCGCTAAAGGACCAGAGAGGAGCCGCAAACCAGCCGACGATCGCCTCCCCCTGGAGCGGCTCAAACAGCAACACCGCCTCCTTCGGGATCTGCCGCTCCAACGCCTCGATGAACGCCCAGGTCCCCCGGCCTTCTCTTTCCATCCAATAGGGCCCACTGATCCCCACCAGCCAGATACACGTTAGATACGCCAGCCCCCTTCCAACCCTCCGCCAGCTGGCCCCTCCCTCCATCCACCGGAGGCCCCAGGCGCCCAGCAGGACGAGGAGCGGCAACACCTCCGGCATCCACCGACGCAGGGCCACCGGATACACCCGGGCCGTCGTATATTTCCAGAAGAACATTATGCTGAAAGAGATCCCGAAAAGCAACAGCAGCCACTGTTCCAGCGCCGAGGGGCGCTGGAGCACCACCCGGCTGCTCCCTAGCCCCGCCAGACCGAAGAGAAAGGGGCTGAGATACAGCGCCGCTATAGGCATCAACTCCGCATGATGCCCCTCCGGACCTCCCCTCTCCACCCATGGCCGCAGGAAAAGCGAATAACCCATCGCCGCAAAGAGGAGGACGACGAATCCATAGCGGAGAATCCCCCAGAGGCCTGCCCGTTGGGGATTCCGCCACACCTTGAAGACGAATACTCCGATCAACAAGCCCGCCCCAAGCGCGCCGGATAGGACCCATGGATTCCAGTATTTCAGGAAACGGAATTGATAGGCCAGCAGCAGCTCCCCCGTGGCCCCCGCATAAGGGCGGTTGAGGGTCCAGACGGCGAACCCGATCGCAGCGGCCAGGATGAGGCTGTCGCGAAGCGCAACCCGGGCGCCATAGCGGCGGGCCATGAAAACCAGAAACAACGCCAGAGTCGGCAGAACGAGAAGAACCTCAATCCGCGCCGCGAACGCCACCGCCCAAGCCGCCAGCCCCAGCCCGCTGTAACCGACCCACCCGGTTTGCAACGCCCTCACCAGCCCATACAGCCCCACCAACACGAAGAACTGGCCGACCGCTTCCGCGTACGAGGTTCGCGAGAAATGCAGCTGAGGAAAGCTCAGCAGCAACCAGAGCCCGGCCAGGGCCCCCGCCCGACCACCGAAAACCTGCCTTCCGAGGAAATACACCGCCGCCAGGCTGGCCGCCCCGAAGAACGGCGTTACATACAACATCCCCAGCGGTCCAGCCAGCAGGCCCAGCCCGCCCATCCAGACGATCGCCACCGGTTGGCGGGAGGAGACGATCTGATTCTGATCAGGATCCATAACGTAGTAAGCTCCGTACAGCAAACCCCGATAAGAGCGCAGCGGAACCCCGGGCACCTGTCGCTCGGCGGGGATGTAGAAAAGCTCCTTCTGCTCGCGGGCGAGGCCATCGAGCGGCGTGTAATGATAGACCAACCCTCCGGTGCGGATCAGGGCCGCGGCGGTGTTGGGATAGATGGCCGAATCGCCCAACAACGGGAAATGCTCCGCCGGCCAGGCGAAGAGAAAGAGGCCCGCTAGAAGCAACAGGCCCAGACGTACCCCTTCGCAGGCCTTCTCCCGTTCGCCTGATCCTCCCACGGCACGTCGTTCCCACCGGGCCAATCCCCACCCACCGAGCGCGGCCAATCCCCCCGCCAACGCCACCTCGAAGGGCCGAAAGCGCCCCATCTGAGCGAGCCCGCTCGCCATCAGGCTCCAGAGCACCGAAGCAGTTGCCCAAAGGATCCACAGGCTCTCCAAGGCCAAGCGATCGGTGGTAGATAGAAGCCGGCGGACGAACATCTCGTCAAAGCCCCCCGATTCGGATCGTGAGAAGTTCAGAGTCCTCAGGGATACACCCGCGGCGTCCCTTCAGACTCCTTAAGCCTACCCTTTCTCTATCCAGCGGCCCGTTATGGAAACCCTACGGGCCCACACGAGCAATGAGACGCTTCACCGCTCATCCTGACCGCGGTTTCCAGCGGATGGCCAAGGACAGCATCCGGATCATCAACAGCGCCAGCGGCAGGTGGGACCAGAGCACTAACCGAAGCCCTCCATAAGGCCCGCTCAATATCGCAAACCGGTCCACGAGGGGCAAGCCAGGAATGACCTGGCCGATCGCCGCCGCAGCCATCAGGGCCATCCAGCTGGTGCTGGCCAGCATCAGACCGATCCATAAGGGATGTTCCCAGTCTACCGCAAGCAACAGCAAAAGCGTGAGCAGGAACAGCATCTGGGCCGTGGTATCCGGCGCCCAGATCAACACGGCCAACACAGACAAGGCCATCGCCAGCGGGAAATCGATCCGATCACGTAGGTGTAGGTATTGAACCAGCACCCAAGACCCCACCATTAAAGGGGTGTAGAGTTGGGGCATCGGCAAGCCGATCGCGTGAAGCAAGACCGCCAACCCGGAATGAAACGGGGGGCCAAAGCGCATCTGTCGGAATCGATAAACGATTGTCCACTCAGGGAACCAGAGCAAATGGGTGAGCCCAAAAATGATAGCCACGCCGACCAAAACCTCCAGAACTCGGGGGACCCGCCGACGACCATAAACCCAAGCGACCGGGAAGGCGATCAATAATCCGAACCACTTGAACGCGGCCAACAAACCGGTGAACAGGACGGCAAGCCAATCTGCCCATTTCCTCCCGGAAGATTTCACCGCCCACAAGACGACCAACAATCCGGCTAAGATCAACGGTTTGTCGCTGGGAGTCAATGTGAAAAAGTACAGAGGCCCCGGGGTGAGCGCGTAGAGGATCATCCACCATCGCCGCCGCTGAGGGTGATCCGACAACGCCCGATATGCGAAAAGCAGAACGAACAAATCGGCCAATAAGAAGAACCAGCGCAAAGCCTGAGGGGATTTCCCGATAGACACCACTGCGCCCAGGAGGACCAGTTCCAAAGGCAATACATCCGCACGGGGTCCAGCAAGGTGTTGCGCCCAGAGAAGGTACGGAGAACGTCCATCGGCAACCTGGGAGCCAGCCCAGAAGTAATTATTCAAATCCGAGCTGTTGGTCCATTGAACTCCAATAATTATAAACGAACGAATAAATACACCAACGAAAACCACTATAACAATGAGTAGGATTCCGGATTTTCTCCCCAAAGCTCGCAACAATTGATCCTCCTATCTGCATTCTTCAGGCCGACCAGATCAACACCGAGCTGACCAGATATGGCCTCCCCCGAATCAACCCTTCCCTATCTCCGCCCGAGCGTCAGCTGCACCATGTCTCTACGGCAAATCTCTTGGATCTCCGTTTATTGATCGTTCGCACGCCTCCGCTCGGCTTTCAAGCGCCACCCTAACCATACCGCCAGCAATCCGCCCAGAGCAACCCCTCCTACTCCCATGCCGACCCACACGCTGTCCGGCATATATGCAAAGACCACCCGATGTTCCCCTTCGGGCACATAGACCCCTTGAAAGACCCCATTGACCCGGACAAGGGGCGCGGGCCTCCCATCTACCCAGACCCGCCATCCCTGAACCATATTTACGCTGTGGATCAGCAAGGCGTTCCCCTCAAATGAAACATCCGCCTCCACACGGTCCCCAGAATATCCCCGCAGGATAACATCGTAGCGGGAGCCCGGCGGCGGATCCGCCCATAACTTTCCGGAGGAATCGATGAAAGTTCCCGGATGGGTGATCGAGCTCAGATCAGGGCCCTCAACAGGGATCGCAGCAAACAGGCGTGGACGAGCCTCAGGGTTTTCATAAATCTCCACGCCATCGATCAGGACCTTTTGCGGATAATACTTGGCGAGAACCTCTCCCCTCCCAGCGCTGATCAGAAGATACCTTACGTTCCATTGATCCAGCAAAGCACGAAAGGCAGGATCCTCCACGGCCTCCGGTGCCACCCATCCCCATGATGGGATCCTCCCCTTGGAAACCTCATTCAGCTGTCGCAACATCAAGCCATCATGGCCGATGAGGCTCTCCACGCCGTAGGCCGCGTTGTAATTCGCCGCCAGCAACGCCTTGCCCAATCCTCTCTCCAACATATGCCCAGTGGCCTCGAAGGGAAGGATGCGATACGGGTAGAAGGCTGGAGCGCGCTCCTGCAGCCATTGAACGGTCGCCGGAGGTGTCTCATAAAATTCCGGGGAGGTCAGGCCAGGGCGATAGATAGGTAGGCCGAAGTCCAAGAGATCATATAATATGAGCCCGCTCAAGAAAACCATCGCGATGACACGCCCCCATGGACCTTTGGCCCAGCGCAGCGCAACCAACAAGCCGGCTCCGGCCAGAACGAGGGCAAGCGGCTGCCATACGATTTTCAGGGAGCGCCACGGCAGGCGCAAAGGTGGGACCTCCGGCGCATAGGGGGCGATTGACGCCAGACATATCCAGGCAATGATCCAGACGATCCCCAAACGGACCTGCTTCCACGTTGGCTTTTGGATCTCCACCCCTCTCATCCACGCATCCAGCCCGATCGCCGCCAAGATGGCGGCGCTGAACGAAAACTCCAACAAGTGCTTCGAAGGAACCCCCAGGCTTCCGAAAACAGGCATGAAGAACATCAGCACTGCAAGCGGAGGAATATAGCGGCCCAGAGCGAGAAGCAGTGAGATCAACAGCCAGGAGCCGAAGAACCTATAAAGACGCTCTGTTTGGCCCTTCCGCGGCATGAAAAGGCTGAGAAGGACGAGGAGAAGAGGGATCGCTCCGATATAGCCCACCATCTCCGCGAAGGTCCCCGTTCGCCCTCGTGGAAACAGCAAAGTCAGCAAATAAGACGGATGGAATGAGTAACCGGTCATGGCGTTGAAATCGCCTTCCCCCGGCCTCAGGAAAGCCTGGGAAACCCATAGCTCGACGCCGGGCAGCAGCTGGGGGGCGCTGAGGCCGATCCCCAAACTCAGCGCCAGCCACGCCATCGCCCGCAGATGCCACGGGCCCTCAGCGGCATACCCAAAATAAGTTAGAATCAGGAGAAGGCCGTAAAGAATGATCTGGACGTAACCGCTCAGACATAACAAGGCCACCGAGACGCTGATTTCCAAGAGATAGCGGAATCGCCCGGACCTTTGCCAGCCATGGAAGCCATGGAGGGCGAACCCGATCCAGGGGAGAGCTCGGAGGATCCCGATATGGCCCAGGTGGGACATCGTGAACCCGCCCCAAGCAAACACGACGCCCCCGAGCCAGGCCGCAAGGGGATGCAATCGCAGCGAACGGAGGAAGACCCACACGCTGAGCCCGGCCAAGGCTAGATGAATCAAGATCGATAACCCCATCGCCCGCCAGGCCGGGAACACGAGCCACAGCACAATGTTCAGCGGATAGAAAACGCCCGCTTGCTGGGCGGCCGCCAGAGGGGTCCCACCGAAGAGATAGGGATTCCAGAGCGGCAGATGCCCCTGCCGCCACTGTGCTGCGCTGACCACGAACAGGGGATGGTGGTAGGCGGCGAAGTCACCGACCGCCCAGATCTGGCGGCCGATGGCCACCGGCCAGAAGGCAAGGAAAGGCAACGCCACCAGGCTGAGGAGGCAAAAACCCGGAAGGATCACCGATCCCCAGCTCTTCCCTCCAGGCGCGCTGGCATGCCAAGCAGGGAACGATAAATCTCCTCCAGCTGAGCGATGTGCTCCGGCATGGATAGAACCCGAATCGACTCCATCCATAATCCCTCCCGCGGAGAGGATCGCTCCAGAATCGAGAGCAGACATGCCCGCCAGGCCTGCACATCCCCGGGAGGACACCGCCAGCCATTCACCCCTGGCTGGACCTTCTCCACCAGCGCCCCCAAATCGGAGGCGATGACCGGAACGCCCGCCGCAAGGGCTTCCTGGATCACCACCGGCGAATTCTCATACCAGAGCGAAGGCACCAACAACACATCCGTTTCAGCCAGCACGCGCCCCACCTCTTCGTTGGGCACCGGGCCCTCAAAGCGGGTGTTCGTCGGATCCGCCCGCCTTCGAAGAGCGGCCGCGTACTCGGGAAAGAGAGCGGGATCTCCGAAAACCCTCAGAACAGCACGCTCGCTGGGGATCCCCCGAAACGCCTCCACCACCACATGGACACCCTTCTGCCAGGCGAGCGCGCCCAGGTAAGTGAACCGTACCCGGCCGTCCGAGGCCGGCCGATGAGAATAACGCCAGATGCGCTCCACATCGATCCCGTTTTCTAAGTAGATCATGCGCTCCGCTGGAAACCCAGCCTGCACATACTGCTGGATGAGAAACCGTGATGGGGCGATGAGCCGATCGGCCTGCAGCGCTGCCCGTCCCACAAGCCGATCGCGGATCTGTAGAAGTAGAGCCGCCGCAGGCCGCAGCAGATACTCCAGTCCCCGAGGGACCCGTCCGGCCAGCGCACAGTGCGCGCAGTTCCAGCCCCATGCTTTTCCCCTGCACACTTGACCATCCGGCCAGATCAGCTGGGCGTTCCCGCAAAGGAACCAGTAGTCGTGAAGGGTGAGGACAACAGGCAACCCCGCCCGCTTGGCCTGATGGATCAGCCGGTAAGAGAGGCTCATCAGATGTTGAAAATGAACGAGGTCCGGATGGACGGCCCTTAAGAATTGATCGAAAGCCCGCTCAATGCCCGGGTTCCAGAAGGTGTCTATGAATTTCCGCAACATGGAAACCGCGGAGGGGCGAATCGGCTGGGAAACCCAGAAGGCGCGAAACCCCTCCCGCTCCTCCCACGACCCAATCAAGCCCCTATCGCCCGGCCTATCACGCCGATAAAAAACGAAGACCTCGTGCCCTCGGGCCGCCAGCGCCCGGGCCAGGTTTAAGGTATAGACCTCCGTCCCTCCCACGCTGGCTGGAGGGAATTTATGTACCACCAGCGCCACCCGCATGTCCACGCTCCCGCCGCCACCGCTCGAACACCCGATGGTAGAAATCCTCCAGCCGGTCCACGTAAGCCTCAAACCGCCACCGCGTATGCGCCTCCCGGATCCCGTTCTCCCGCAGGCGCCGGCGCAACGCGGGATCCCGCACCAGACGGGCAACGGCCCCCGCCAGGGCGCCGGGGTCATTGGGTGGGATCAACAGGGCGGTCTCCCCATCCACAAACCCCTCGGGGGTCCCCCCGGTCGTGGTGGCGATCACCGGCAATCCGCAGCCCATCGCCTGCAGCGGGGTGATCGCGAAGGGCTCGTCCCAGACGGAGGGGAACACAAAGATATCTGCCTCATGCATCGCCTGGACCAGCTTCGGCCATGGGGCGAACCCGTGGAAGGTCACCTGATCCGCCACCCCCTCCTCTTGAATCACCTTCCACAGATATTGCTTGAACCCCTCCGCCCCGTCCCCAAAGATATGCAGATGGAAGCGCGGCAACCCCTCCATCTGGGACAGAACCCGCAGGGCGCGGATCGCCACCTGAGGCCCCTTGCCCTCCCAGAGGGAGCCCACAAAGAGCAGTCGCACGGGATCATGCAGGGGATGCTCCGGCCCTGGCCGGAAAACCTGGGTGTCGATCCCCAGGTAATGGGTCTCGATGATCTCCGGGGGGAACCCTGCCCGAACGTAAAGGTTCCGAATGAAATTCGAGACGGTGACCATCCCATCGATCCGGGCCCTGGAGGCCAGCGGGCGCTGAACCAGCTCTCGGACCGCCCCGATCAGCAGGCGGTGCGCCTGAGTCTGAGGTCTGACAACCAAACCCCAATCCCGTAGGATAAAGAGCAGCCAACGATCCGCCACCTGGACGATCACCGGACACGGTGCATCGCGAACCGCCAGGAGGGGCGCCGCGGAAGCCATATATAGATTGTCTACAAGGATCAGGTCCGGCTGGAGATGTCTCACCAGGCGCCGCACGTTCCGATAGGTGATCGGATCGAATACATGATGACGAAATAATTCCAGGAAAGTCAGCCTTCTGCCCCCCAGAAAGATCGCCTCTCGCTCGTCCAAGCTGTAATGGAAGGCCTGATGGACGAAGGGGAGGGCGTTCAGATGCTGCCCCTTGGCAGTGAGGGTGTGGACCTCATAGCCCCGGGCCCGCAGGGCCTCCTCAACGTCCCGCGTCAGCATCTCGTTGCCGCCGACGATATAAGGGGGATAGAGGTTCACCAGGCGCACAATCCGCTTCATCCTTTGCGCTCCCGCATGAGCATTTCCACCAAATCCACCAAGGGCCGGGTCAATTCTCTCCAGTCATACCGGCGGGCCAGCCGCTGCCCGGCGGCCGAGAGCTGCCTCCATAGCGCCGGATCCGAAAGCAAGCGGAGGACGCTATCGGCAAACGCCTGGGGATCATCGGCGATCAGAATGTCCTCACCCGGATGGATCTCGAGCCCCTCCGCCCCCACCGAAGTGGAGACCACCGGCAACCCCATGGCCATCGCCTCGATGATCTTCAGGCGCGTCCCCCCACCCAAACGCAGAGGGACGATGAACACCGTCGCCCGTTCATAGTAGGGTCGCACATCAGGGACGCTGCCGGTTACCTCCACACCGGGATACTCCGCCAGCCGCTGGATCTCAGGGGGAGGTCTATGCCCAACGATTTGCACCCGAAGATCCGGCCTCGCCCGGCGAAGGATCGGATAGATCTCCTTGAAGAAATAGAGAACTGCATCGATATTGGGGTAGTAGTACATCGTGCCCATGAACAGCAGGGTGGAAGGATCCCTGCGGGAGTGACCTGTGGGACGGAACCGCTCGAGATCGACCCCGTTGGGGATGACCTGGATCAAGATCCCTGGCGCATCCCGACGGACAAAGGCTGCGTCTGCCTCTGAACATGTTACACACGCCTGATAGATCCTCATTTTCTGGCGCTCATACCGGCGCACCTTCCAGGCCTCGATCCAATGGAGGACCTTCTCTATACTCCAAGGATGCGCAGCGGCCACCTCCGCGATATGGCGGGAGTCAATTTTTTGCCTGAGCACCACGCGAGGGAGGTCCGAACGCTGCTCCACATAAGGGGTCATACACAACTCATCCGCGATCAACACCCCGTAGTCCCTCCGACGAAGCGCCTCACGGGCCTGTAGGATGGATTGGGGATCCTGAAAGTAATCGATTAGACGCGGCTTTGGTGACAGCGTCCGCCGCAGGCGATCTTGGAAATGCATGGATTTATGGATCTCGAATATGTGTAATCCCCGAACCATCTGCTGCAACGAGGAAACATAGAAAGAATGGGGAAGTTCATGAGAAGTAGTATAAACGTCCACATTAAGCCGTTCAGCCAAAGCCCGAATCAAATAGTAACTGCGAATTTTTCCCCCTGTATTTGGAGGATCAGGGAAGTACGGGGTGAAAATAGCAACGCTTTTTCGATCATTCATTTGCTTTCACTCCACATCCATAAATTTCTCGAGCCTTCTTGATTCCGATAATCTCCATCAAATTTTCAATTAAAATCCTTTCTTCCCTTGTCATTTTACCAATATTGTGTAATATATAAAGCAATTTTCCGGTTAATTTGCGCCTTTCAATATTCTTTTCGGATAGTAATTCGACGAAGGATTCCTCCGGGATTTCAAGACGCTGTATGCTGATCTCAGTCCAAGGAGAATCCCACCGGGTCTTCGGATTCTCACCTCCCCGGACATTTCGGAAGCCAACATATTCCATCATGAATTTCAACAGTGGCAGATTATACAAGCGCACGTGCGTAGGATCCCGCCAGAATTCATATAAGTGAACGATCAGACTTTCAGGGTTAGGGGTAGCCACGAGGAAGATCCCACCGGGACGAAGCGCACGATAAGCAAGTTGAAACATGCGCAGCGCTTTATCTGCGTGCATATGCTCAATGACATTGCTGCAGAATATACCATCCCATGATGCCTCTTGAGTGCCTAGATATTCAAACAAATCGGCCTGAATGACTTCTAATCCTTTCTCCCGACAGGTCCGAACCATCTCCAAATCGACATCGATCCCTGTTCCAGAGATCCCTTTCTCTCGCAATAGCTCCAGAAACTCCCCTCGGCCACATCCCAGATCCAGAACCCGATGGCAATCTGCAAAAAATGGCACATAGAATCCTAGCACTTCGCGATTCCAATCAGGATCCGATTCACCATATCGATATATTGATTCGTAAAACATTCCTTCCAGGTTCGATAAATCCATATTGTCCATTGCTAGTCTCCCGAAAGAGCAAATATCGAAATGAGCAGACGCCAAAAGCGTCTAGCCACTCCCAGGGCCCCATTTTCATTGGATGGCGACAGTCCCCAGTGGACCCAAACAATCAATGAGCTGGCATGCGCCTGACCACAATTTGTAATGAGATTTCGATCTCCCTCAAGGTGAGACTATCCTTCTATGCTTGAAGCATAAAGGGGCTGGACGCTAAGGGATTGCTATAAGCACCGCCTTTCCTTACCGACGGCACCGCTTCGGCCGATGGGAAGACTCGATCGCTTCCGTTTGCGAGACATTTTAGCATATCCTCCTCACCGCCGCTCCCCCCATCTGGGAGAGTCCCGCGCAGCGGTGGGAAAACCCGGGGCTGGCCGCTCCGGCCCCGATGACCTGGAACCCAAGAGGTCAACGAAGGTTCCCCCTCGGGTTAGGCCGGACCCGTTCGAAGAGAGGGGAGCTCTTCCCATTCGTCAAGGCCTCCCACCCTGCCCTGTGCGCCGAACAACCTGGAAGCCCCACATGCGCGACCATTCCACGGGTGGATGCAGGGCTCGAAGCATTGGGGTCTGAAAGGCTCAATGGGGAGCCGCACGATTTTATGCAGAAGGTATGGATCCGAGATGGAGCTCCCCCTTTTTCCGTCCCTCCTCCACCAAGCGCGGGCGATGCCCCGAAGCATGGCGGATCGGGTGGGGACGGCCTGGAAGACGAGGCGGATCATTCTGGCGAACCATCCCGATCTCCGGGGGAGCAGTAGGAGGGGCTGATCGACCTTGGGGAGGCAGGCAAGCTGTCTGCAGCGACAGCCGCCGCGCTGGAGAAGGCCCTGGCGATCGTCCGGAGCGCTCCCTTCCAGCGGAAGCAAGAGATTGAATGGTGGAAGCACCACCCCGGAGCAGGCAGCAACACAGGTGTCACTGAAACATGAATTCGCTATCATGCTATCAGGAAGAGCTATTAAGGAAGACGATGTGCGGGAGACAATCGAATGGGATGATTGGGGAAGCCTTTCGATTGAAGGGAATGAGGGGAGAGAAATGATGCAAATGATCAAGAAGCGGTGGGTTGAGAAGCCGGATCCAGATGTCGCGGTACATGGGTGCGAGGCGGATGACGATCGGATGGACGATGTAAAATTCCTTTGAGCCCTGCCTGAGGAGGCATGGATGGCGTTCACCGTTCGGGATTTAGAGG
>FPIC01031742.1_pt1 | contig 20118 bp, 17 predicted proteins | sample 1504481 | NCBI WGS metagenome assembly FPIC01 (sample SAMEA4475357, study PRJEB15587) | soil metagenome | biome: Soil; feature: Field | place: India | collected 2015-03-11 | depth 0 m
CCTGGCGCTGTATATGCCTATGATGGCCGATACCGGGGGTAATACCGGTAGCCAGGCCGCAACCGTGGTAATACGGGCTATGGCATTAGGAGAAATAGCAACAGGAAACTGGGCAAGAGTATTCTGGAAAGAGTTGCGCATTTCATTGCTGGTTTCTGTATGCCTGGGTATACTGGCTTTTGGAAAAATCTTTTTCCTATCGTACGAAACAGAATTGCCAGCCGAATACACCCTTCTTAAAGTAGCTATGGTCATAACGCTGGCTCTTTGCCTGCAGGTAATTTCGGCTACACTTATTGGGGCCGGGTTGCCTCTTTTGGTTAAAAAAGCTGGTGGAGACCCCGCTGTGGCAGCCAGTCCGGCTATTACTACCGTAGTAGATATAACCGGTATGCTTATTTACTTTGGTACAGCTACCTGGCTTTTATTCTAACTGAATTATGTTTTAGTAAACAGGCCAATAATTAAAGTTTGCAGGCCTTTAATGTAGTTAAAATGAAAAGAGTATTACTTGCTTTATTGTTGCTTGGTAATTTTATGGCTTATGCGCAGCAGGCGCCTTTGCCGCAGGATACAACCCGTGCAGAGCTTCCTTTTGCACTATCTGATGAGAAGAGACTTTCTGATGAAGACATAGCCAATAAAAAAGAAGGCTGGTATGTAACAGGCGTGCCAGAGGCTAGTATAGACCCGATCCGGGGCTTTGGCATTGGTGCCAGCGCTTTTATCTTCAATAACAAAGACAGGTCAGATCCTTTTTTTAATTATACCCCTTACCGTACATTATTAGCTGTGTTTGCACGTGGTGCCCAGAGCGGGCAGGTACAGGGAGGTTTAAGTATAGATGTACCCTTTGCCTTTAATACCCGTTGGCGTTTGCGTGGCGATATTATTCTGGAATCTGATCCTAACAGGCAGTACTTCGGGATGGGAAGTGAAACCCTGGGAAGGCTGGCGTATGTAGATAAGCGCAATATGGAAGTAGTATCCAATGCCCGCTTTAGAGCCTACGCAGAAAACCTGGCCCGTACCCGGCCCGGCCAATCGGCACTCAGGCCCGGGGAGAGGATAGACCCTGCCGAAAACCCTGGCCAGTTGTATACAGATATGTTTTATAACGAGTATGCCAGCAGAAACTTTCTATATGCCATCGCTGCAGAACGCACCTACTTTGAAGGGCGTATGCGCCTGATGTTCGGGTATGAAATGCAATTTATTGATATCAACCCTTACGATGGTATACGGGTGCCTGATGCTATACACACTGTTACAGGAGAAGAAGTAGAAGCGATACAAGGTAAAACCAAGTTTACAGAAGATTACGAAGCTTCCCTTGCAGATCCAAATTCTTTCTGGGCCAGAAAGAACATAGGTGGTTATCATGGCGGTAGGGTAGGACTCTTCCAGACGGGTATTATGTGGGATACCCGCGACCTTGAACCCGATCCAACCCGGGGTATTTTTGCAGAATATGCACAGGAAGTTTCGTTTCCAGCCATAGGCTCTCAGTTTAACTTTAGTAAGCACCTGGTGCAATTTCAATACTTTGAGCCTGTATTGCCGCAGGTATTGAGCCGTTCCAGGCTGGCAGCACGTATTGGTGCCGGCACCATAAGGGGCAGTCATATTCCAATTTCAGAAGCGTTTGACATGTGGTCAAGCTCCTTTGCCGGGGGTATTCCTGTAATGGGTGGTGCAAACTCTCTGCGTGGCTACCGGGCTAACCGCTTTACCGGGATGGTGTATGGCTGGGGTAACCTGGAGTGGCGGCACCGTTTCGCACAAACCCGTATCCTTAATCAGCACCTGGCTTTTAGCGCGGTACCTTTTTATGATGTAGGCAGCGTGTGGGATAGTTTCAGGGAAATAAATGCACGCAATTTCAGGCATTCGGTAGGTTTGGGTGGCCGCATAGCCTGGAACCAGGCTACTATACTTCGCTTTGATTATGCCGTATCAAGGGAAGATGCCCAGTTCTTCTTTATTTTCGGGCATACCTTTTAATGTATTATTTACAGGGTTTATTACATGCCTGGCTGGCTTGCAAATTTTATTGTGGGAACCTTATCAGATTATTGATACTTTCATCGTATTATAGTAGGGAAGTAAAGTATAGTTAAAAGCTGCCCTAAACCATATAAACAAGCTACATGAGGCACTTCATCCTGTCAGTACTACTGATTATTACCGGTATGGCCGTACAGGCACAATCTGCTTTAACCTATAATCCTGCCAATACGCTTGCTGTACACCTGCTGCAGGAAGATTTTACCCTGTTGCGCAATGCACTGGAAGAGGGACATCCTGCCTTATACTGGTATACGCCCAAAGCTACCATGGATAGCCTTTTTGATGCTGCCTATCAGCAACTGAACAGGGATATGACAGAGGCAGAATATTTTGCTATTGTTAACCCGGTGGTATCCGGTATTAATTGCGGGCACACAGTAATGCGCCTGTCCAAGGATTTCGAAAAGCATTTCCAGAGCCAGGCCAGGGTATTGCCATTCAGTGTAGCAGCCATTGAAGATAAGCTCTATGTCAGAAGCAACCGTAGTGCAGATACCACTTTAAAAAGAGGTACTGAGCTGATCAGCATAAACGGGCATCCGGTAGATAGCTTGTTTAATGTATTTATGCAGCATACCGCTATGGATGGTTATAACAAAACCGGCAAGGTGCGCTATACAGAAATTAAGTTTGCTACCTATTATTATACTCTTTTTGAAGAAGCAGACACCTTCCAGGTGGTTTGTGTAAAAAAAGGAGGTGACACTACCCAGGTAAGCCTGCCGGCAAGGGTATTAAAAAAACCTACCCTCAAGGCGGCTATAAAAAAAGGCTCATCAGGCCCAAGTGTAAAGGATGCAACCCTTAAGCTGCGGATTATGGAGGGCGACAGCTCAATTGCTATAATGACGGTAAACAGCTTCTCTGGTTTATTAACGCCTACTTTTAACCGTTTTTTCAAGAAAAGCTTTAAAGAGCTTGAAGAAAAGAACATACAACACCTGGTAATTGACCTGCGCGATAACAGTGGTGGGTACTCCTCTGTAGCGTTAAAATTGTATACTTACCTTGCTCAAAGCAAATTTCGCTACTATGACCATATAGAGCAGAAGAAGAAAGATTTTACATTTAAAAAGTATATGAACCAGCGCGGCCTAATGGCGGTAAGTAATACCTTTAGTGTGCGCAAGGGCAAGGAAGAGTATTATACCGTTAGGTTAAAAGGCCACAAGCCACAGAAGCCGGCCTCCCGCTATGCCTATAAAGGACAAGTGTATATGCTTACGAGTGGTTTTACAGCCTCTGCAGCAGCATTGCTTACTGCAAGGGCACACTCTGACCGGCGGGCCGTGTTTATTGGTGAAGAAACCGGGGGAGGTTATAAAGGTTGTACGGGGGGGATACTGCCTTACCTTACACTGCCCAATAGTGGCTTAAGGCTGCGTTTCCCTACCATGAAATTTTGCAGTGCCGTAGGCGAACACCCCGAAGGCAGGGGTACATTACCCGACCATGAAGTAGTGGCCACCTGGCAGGATTTTATGGACCGCCGCGATGTGCAGATGGATTATACCTTAAAACTGATTATGGAGAAAAAGCCGCGCCAGGCTACTACTGTTACACCTGTTGGCAACGGTGCCTTTTAAGTATTACGGCTGGTAGCAGGCTGGTTTATAAAGTAGTAAAATAAAGCCCCGCCTGCAGCATAGGCCAATACATCAAGGGGGTCTGCAGTATATCGGCTGGAGTACCGGGGCAATACCACTTCAAATATTAGTGAAAAGTATACTATAGCTACCAATACATGCCAGGTACTAAACGTATAGCCAGGGTCTTTAAAAGTAACATATCGCTGAAACAGGAGGGTAAGGGTAAGCACAATGGGCATTACCAGCAAATCATCAAGATAACTAAAGAGCAAAGGCACATAAATACCCTGGTGCTCCAGCCATTGGTTAAGCAAAAAAAGCAGCACGGCAATCACAAAAAGCGGGTGTAAAAGCAACTTCATAGTGTTAGCTTCCAACCACGGCAATAAGCCAGATAAAAAAAGAAATAAGGGCCATAAATACAATTTGAGCGCCCCTGGCTATGGTTTTTAAAAACTTTAGAACCGGGTGGTCGTCCGGATGGATAGGTATAAGTTTTATGGCAGGCTCAGCTTCTGCTTCGCGCTCTTCGCGACGGTCGCGGGCTTCTACAGCTTTGGGGTCCAGCAGGGCTCCGCAAAAATCACAGGTATCATCAACACTCAGGTTCCAGGTAGACCATTGTCCGCAATTAGGGCATTTTTTTATTGAACTTTGATTATCTTCCATAGGCAGTAGCGTAAGCGAAGGTTAACTAACATTCAATATTACGACCTAAAGCACTGGAAAGGAAAGAAAAACCGACATTATTTATTCTTTTATTTAATGCCGGTTTTGATGATTTTTTATAGCTGGTTAATTTATTAAAGCCTTTTACCCATTTATGCGGGCATAGATAGCTTTAATTTCTGCACAGGAGAGCAATCTGCAGGCTACCGTAAGTACATCGAGTGCCTGGGCTTTGCTTACGCTGGGAAAACGCTCTAAAAAGGCATTAACAGACATTCCTTTTTCAAGATGGGTAAAAAGCATATATACAGGAACATGGGTGCCTGCAAAAACGGGAGAACCTCCTAATATATCAGGATCAATATGTATCGCATCGGATTTCATCTATTACAAGTTTTATGTTTATAAATTGTTACAGTATTTCTATACGATGAAAAAAGAAAAACCAGACATAAATATTGCCTGGTTTTTATAAAAAATATAAAATAAACTTTTGTATTACAAAGGCTTAACTTTTAAAAATCCTAAATGAGTATTTACTTTTGCTTTAAGCTGGTTGAGCATTGAGTATAAGCCGTAATAAGTTCTGTTTATATAAAGTGAGTCTTTTAGGCCTCTTGCTACTTTAGAGTCTCTTAGCTTTTTCATGCCCGATAGCTTTTCTGCGAACTGGTACACCGAGTCAAAATAAGCTTCATCACCAAAATCAAATTCTTCTTCAAAAAAGGGCTTACCCAATAGTTCTGTCATATACAGAAACAGGTTGGTATAAAACTCTACATCTTCAGCAGGATCTGCAGGGTGTATAAACTCAAGGGTAGCAAAAATAGGATCAACTATGCTGCGGTCACTTAATACCTGTTTATCAATAAGGCTGAAATAATTGCTGTAAAAGGGTTCAGCTAATTCTTTTACACAGCCAAAGTCAATAATCCCCAGGGTGCCATCGGCTTTCATCAGAAAGTTGCCCGGATGGGGGTCGGCATGTACCTGGCGCAGGGTATGGATCTGGAAATCATAAAAATCCCATAGGGCCTGCCCTATGCGGTTGCGTACTTCCTGGCTGGGGTTGGTGGCCATAAATTCGCCCAGGTGCATCCCCTCAATCCAATCCATGGTAAGGATTTTTTTGGAAGATAGCTCTGGGTAATATACCGGGAAATACAGGTTGCTGATGTGCGCGCAAGCCTGGGTTATTTGCTGCGACCGGGTCAGTTCCAGGGTATAGTCGGTTTCTTCCATAAGCTTGGATTCTACCTCTTCCATATACTTATCTACGTCTGCTTCGCACAGGCCTACAATGCGTACAGCAAAAGGCTTAACCATACGCAGATCAGATTTTACACTGTCGGCAATGCCGGGATACTGCACTTTTACAGCAAGCTTCTGGCCACCTTTCCAGGCCTCATGTACCTGGCCAATAGATGCAGCGTTTGCAGCCTTGGGGTTAAAGCGATCGTAGAGCTCCTGTGGCGATTTGCCAAATGCTTTCTGGAAGGTTTTAACCACCAACGGGCCCGAAATGGGAGGCGCGCTGAATTGCGAAAGCTGAAATTTTTCGGCATAAGCGCGTGGCAACATGTTACGGTCCATACTCATCATCTGGGCTACTTTAAGAGCACTGCCCTTAAGCTCGCTTAGCGATTCGTATATATCATCGGCATTAGCCTGGTGCAACTCCTCGCGGGTGGTATTAGGGTCAAAAGCCTTTTTAGTGTAATGCTTTATATAGTTACCGCCAACTTTAATTCCTGTTTTCACAAATTTACCTGCCCGCTCTACTTTCGATACAGGAATATTACCATTCGTTTTCATACAGATATACTTTTTAAATCATGTAAAGCCATTACCTGCCTGCGTATACAAGGCTACAGGGTGTGTGCCAGCAGGGTAGGGGGTCAGGCTTCTTCTTTACGGTTCTGGAACAGGAACTTAATAAAGTCCAGCCCAGAATCGAGGGTGTTACGGCCCATAAAATCAAAAGAAAGATTTACGGCTTTCTCAATGGCAGCATCTGTTTTCTCGAAACCCTGGCTATCGTCTTTTATCCAAAAGTCGAGCACAAAAAGTACCTGCAACCATAACGCGTCTGCGTAACGGTCACTCAAAAACACGCGTTGCATTACCTCTCCGGTTTCCTGGCCCTCGGCAATAAGCTCGCGTACATAGCTAAGGTAGGCTTTACGAAACTCTGCAAGGGTAGCCGGGCTGCTTAGTCCTTTTAGGCGGGTAGGCCTCACAATCAGGATAAAACTGCGATTGGCCTTTAGCACTTCAATCCAGGTAAAGTAAAACGAAAGAAGCTTTTCGCGTATGGAATATCCTGCATATACTTCTTCAGCATTAAGCCTTAACAGGGTTTCTTCCATAAAGCTGCTCCAGATGTCTTTTTCAAGGGCCTCGAAGGAGTTATACAGTTCATAAAACTCAGCTTCGGTAATGCCGGCCTCCTGCGCCATTTTATAAATAGATACAGGCCTGTGTCCGTGCTCGAGCACAAAACGGATATAGGCTTGCCTTAAAGTTGTTTTAGTTTCCATATAAGTATAACCAAGCAGTGAAACAAATAGTTTTGGTAAAGGTAGAGGCAATTACTAACCTATACGGTTTATTATGGCGTATAAGTGATACAAACAGAGAAAGAGATGAAGTTACAAAAAATAAAATCAACTATAGCGGCTTGCGTAATAATGGCAGGCTTTGTTTCATTAAGTATGCTAAGTGCCTGCGGGGGGGAGCATGATACCAATAATGATAAAGAAACGCCCGGCAGAGGAATGGACACTACCGGGCGCGATATGAATGAGGAAGATTATGTGAAGCCAACCAGTTTTGAGGGTATACAAACCCTGGAGGCAGGCAGTACCTACCATTTTAAGACCTTATAGGGGGCTAAGCAGCATTTAGCTTTTACGGCTTTTTTTACTTGGCCTGGTAGAGCCCAGGGGTTCGCGCAGATTTTGAGCAGAGGTAATATAAAGCTCTGCCGCGCCAAGTAATAAAGAAGCTTCTGCCTTTAAAGGTAATTTATTTATATCGTCAGATATCCAGATTTTTAATGGGTCCTGCCCTCTGAAGATCTTATTGGATGGAATAAGAGGTATAAGTTTTATAGCCTTAAACTTACCAAGCCTGGTTTTTACTACTTCTCTGCCGGCAAAGCGTAGCTGAAAGTGGTAGGGTTTGGTATCCAGGAAGGTATATACTTTTATCACCTCGCCTTCGCTCATATCAGTAAAATCTACTGTACGCAGGTAAAAGTATGCACTAATAATATCATGGATCTGGCCATGATCCAGGCTATACTCAAGGGCGCGCTCACGGTTGGCAGTTACTACCAGGCTGCGGTTCTGCTGGTTAAAGTAGGTAATTTCATCGAGTTTATACTTACCCTCGGTAACGTTGCGGTAAAATTTCTGGCTTAGGCCGGTTTCTCTATCAATAAAAGAGCGCCACAGGTTATCTACATGAAAAGAAGCACCCACCACCCCCCTGGTTTTGCCGGTAACTTCTACCTTATGGCAGGGGCGCCCGTTTACCTGGTATAAGTGTTTATCTATACGGATACGGGCTTCCAGGGCATCAACCACACCGTATGAGGCCATATACGTAATTTCTTCACCCCTTTGAATTGTTTCTTCTTTAGCTTCCTTGGCAGGTAGCGTGGCTGAGCTGGCAATAAGACCTAATCCAAGCAATATGCAGATGCTAAACGGCAGCAACTGTTTTTTCATAATATAGCAGTTATGTAAAATATTAAGTATCAGAAAGCCAGTGTATTGCAACATGATTTTGTAATGCTGATCAACTGGTTTTAAGTATAAGGTTTACTAAAATCAAACAGTAAATATAAGAGGCTTTATTGGTTTTACCATCATGCATCATTAGCAGCTGCAGGCATAAGGGAAAGCATGGTATTGAAAATAAGATGTAAGTTTATAGAGTAATTTGTAATAGTGCCTGTTTTTATACAAATATGATACACAGGTGTTGCATACCCTGTGCCACTTTTATGGTATAGGCGCTTTGTCTTGTTTTAGTATAATTTGTCACTTTGCTGGGTGTAGTGGGTTTTGGGAGGTAAGTTTCTGATTATCTGTGTATATGAGAGGGGTAATAATGCTATGAAGCTTGTTATGACAAGGAATGTTCCTGCTTTAATCTTACATGGCTTATGTCTTTAGCTTTATGCATCATTCTATCAGCAGGCTGTATTGTACTTTTGAAATTAATACTTAGTACAGGGAGCAAGGTGCTTCTGTAATTTTTAGCTAAGTGCCGCTTGGATTACATACAATTAGCTAGCTGGATATAAATTATGGAGCTTACATTTTCTTCATTGGTTTTACCTTACAATGAGTCAGAAAGGCTAAAGGCTTTGCGAGGCTATGAGATTCTGGATACTCCGCAAGACCATAACTTTGATAAGATCACTGAGCTTGCCGCCAGTATATTTAAAGCTCCTGTAGCCTTGATTAGCCTTGTTGATACTGACCGAATCTGGTATAAGTCTAAAGTAGGGCTTAATATCAGTGAAGCAAAGCGTGAACCAGGCCTTTGTGCGTCTGCCATCCTGGTAAATGAGGTATATCTGGTAGAGAATGCTGCTACCGATCCGCGTACCCAGGCAAATCCTTATACCAAGGCAGAAGAAGGGATACGATTTTATGCAGCGGCTCCTTTACGTACAAAAGAAGGCCTGAACCTGGGTACCCTGTGTATTATGGATTACACACCCCGTACGTTAAACGAGCAGGAAAAAGAACAACTGACCCGCCTGGCTGGTATAATAATGGATGAGCTGGAGTTGCGCCTATCTGCTAAAAAGGCTATTCGCCTGCAAACAGAGCTTATTAGTATGGCAGCTCATGATTTTAAAAACCCCTTGTGTAGTTTATTGGCGCTGGCCGATGAATTGTCGCGAACCAGAGGTGTTCAGGAGTTGCCCGCACTGGCCGATCATATTAGAAACTCTGCCAGTAATATGCTGCATACCGTAGATGAGCTAATGAGCCTGGCTGCGCTTGAGAATGGTAAAGTTAGATTAAAACTGGATTTTTATGATATTAATGACATAGCTGAATATGTAATTTATTGCTATACCGAAAAGGCCAGGCAAAAAGGGCAGACCCTGAAATTGCAGAAAACAGTCCCTACTCGCACACAAGTAGACTATGATCGTTTAAAGGAAATAATAGATAACCTGGTAAGTAATGCAATTAAATACTCTCCTGCAGGCAGTATTATTGAGGTAATTCTAACCCGCCAGGACGATGAGTTTTGTATTGAAGTAAAAGACCAGGGCCAGGGCCTTACCGAGCTGGATAAAGAAAGGATCTTTAGCAAGTTTACCCGTTTAAGTGCCATACCCACCGGGGGCGAGAGCGCAACAGGGCTGGGTCTTGCTATTGTAAAAATGCTGGTAGACCTGCATGGTGGCCATATAAAAGTTTTTAGCCTGGGGCGTAACAAAGGCACTACTTTCAAAGTATTAATACCGTTAGTAGCTTAAAAATTTGAATAGTAGATTGAGGGAGTACACAAAAGCCGGCCGTGAACAGCCGGCTTTTGTGCTTTATATACAGTAAAGTGTTGAAGGGAGGCACAAATTCTTTAGATTTGTGGTTTACTGATTACCAGGCCGGAAAGAGGCTGCCGGCTTAAATACAATAAGCTTTTAACCCATTTATAATATACAGCTGCGTGAGCAGCCGTTTTCTGCAATGCATAACCAGGAAGAAATACTTAAAAGAAAAACCTTTGCCATTATCAGCCACCCCGATGCTGGTAAAACCACACTTACCGAAAAGTTTCTGCTTTTTGGTGGCGCTATTCAAACAGCTGGTGCTGTAAAATCAAACAAAATCAAAAAAGGAGCCACCTCCGATTTTATGGAAATAGAGCGCCAGCGTGGTATATCGGTGGCTACTTCTGTAATGGCTTTTGAGTACAAAGGCAAAAAAATTAACCTGCTGGATACCCCCGGTCACAAAGATTTTGCTGAAGATACCTACCGTACTCTAACTGCAGTAGATAGTGTAGTATTGGTTATAGACTGTGTAAAGGGTGTGGAAGAGCAAACCGAGCGCCTGATGGAAGTATGCCGCATGCGCAATACCCCGGTAATTGTGTTTGTGAACAAGCTGGACCGCGAAGGCCAAAGTCCTTTTGACCTGCTGGACGAGATTGAGGAAAAGCTGAAGATTAAAGTGCGCCCCCTGAGCTGGCCTATAAGCATGGGTGCTGGCTTTAAAGGGGTGTATAATATTTATGATCAGAGCCTGCTATTGTTTAAGCCAAACAAAACCAGCATTGATAACGATATTGTAGCAATAAATGGCCTGGAAGATCCAAAGCTGGAAGAACAGGTTGGTGCCAAAGATGCCACCCAGGTACGTGAAGATGTGGAACTGGTAGAAGGTGTATATGAGCCATTTAACATAGAAGATTACCGTAGCGGCAACCTGGCACCTGTGTTTTTTGGTAGTGCTATTAATAATTTTGGCGTTAAAGAACTGCTCGATACCTTTATTGAAATTGCTCCTGCACCGCTAAGCAGGCCAACCGATGTACGTGATATTGATCCGCTTGAAAAAGGCTTTAGCGGTTTTGTATTTAAAATACATGCCAACCTGGATCCACGCCACCGCGATAGGATTGCCTTTTTAAGAATATGCTCGGGTAAATTTGAGCGTAATAAGTTTTACAATCACGTACGCCTTAACAAGAACTTTCGCTTTGCAAACCCTGTAAACTTTATGGCACAGGACAAGAGCATTATCGAAGAGGCTTTTCCGGGCGATGTGGTAGGCTTATATGATACAGGTAACTTTAAAATAGGCGATACCCTTACCGAAGGTGAGAATTTCTTTTTCCAGGGTATACCCAGCTTCTCGCCCGAAATTTTCAAGGAACTGGTTAATACAGATCCTATGAAAAGCAAACAGCTTGAAAAAGGTATACAGCAGCTTACCGATGAGGGTGTGGCGCAGCTATTTACCCTGCAGCCAGGTAACCGTAAAGTAATTGGTACAGTAGGCGACCTGCAGTTTGATGTTATACAGTACCGTTTGCTGCAGGAATACAGTGCCTCGTGTAAGTTTGTGCACATGAACCTGTATAAAGCTTGCTGGCTAACCGCTACCGATAAAAAGAAACTTGATGAGTTCTGCAGGTTAAAAGCACACAGCATTGCTACCGATAAAGATAATAACCCTGTGTTTCTGGCAGAGTCTGACTGGATTTTGCGTATGACCATCCAGAACAACCCGGACATACAGTTCCACTTTACTTCGGAATTTAAAACCTCTAAAGAAAAGCAGTACTCTATATAAAGTACCCATAATAAGCCTTAAAAAGGGAGTGCTGCCACAGTACTCCCTTTTTAATTAGCTTGTATGCTATAAACGATCAAGTTTACTTTACCTCTTCGAGGTCTCGTAGCTCTACGGCAAGAGCCCGGGTAGAAATCTGTATCTCACGCGCAGAAATTCCCAGCGAAGTCATAAGCAGGATCAGGCTGATCCCAAATACCCATTTACCCAATGTTTCTTCGCCCTGGAAAAGCAGGAACATGCACAACACGCACAGAAAAAGGCACATAATGCCCAGAAACTGCATATCACGGATCAGTCGAAGGCGCGTGCGCAGGTTATTGATCTGCAGAAGTAGGGTAGCGGAGGGATTGTCTTTATATTTGGTACTCAAGCCCCTTATAAGCGTGGCAATGGCCAGAAACCGGTTTGTGTAAGCCAGCAGCAATAACGACACAGTTGGAAATAAAAGAGCTGGAGTGGTTAAGGTTAAATCCATTTTTTCTTTCTGAAAAAGTATAACATAACAAGAGATAACACCAGCATTGTAGCCAGCACTGCAAAATAGCCCCATTCCCACCTTAATTCAGGCATATTTTCGAAGTTCATTCCATAAACACCCACAATAAAGGTTAGGGGCATAAATATGGTAGAAATAACGGTAAGTACCTTCATTACAGAATTCATGCGGTGGCTTACTGCAGAAAGGTAAATATCCAGCAGGCCAGCACAGGCCTCCCGGTAATTTTCCAGCTGGTCCAATACCTGCAGGGCATGATCGTGTACATCGCGCAGAAATATACCGGTTTCCTGGCGGATCAATTGTGGTTCATCTCTTTCAAGGCCGCTCATAATTTCGCGGACAGGCCGTATCATCCGGCGCAGGTCAGCAATTTCGCGGCGTAGCCCATAGAGTTCTTGTAACAATTCCGAAGTACCCCTTTGTATAATCCGTTCTTCCAGGTGTTCCAGGCGGTCACCGGCATAGTCTATTACTTCAAAATAATTGTCTACTATCACATCTAAAAGGCAGTATAAAAGATAATCGGGGCCGGATTTGCGCAAGCGGCCGCTTACGTTCTGCATACGCTGGCGAACAGGCGAAAAAACATCGCCTGCTTTTTCCTGGAAAGAAACCACAAAGTTTTCGCCTAATACAAAAGAGATCTGTTCTGCATCCAGCTCCCGGGTAACAGGGTTAATGGAAAGCATTTTTATTACTACAAACAGGTATTTGTCATAATCTTCTAGCTTCGCCTGGTGGCCAGTATTCATTACATCTTCAAGCAAAAGGCTGTGTAAGCCAAAGTGCTGCCCAATGGCCGAAATGGTGGCAGGATCGTGTATGCCATCTATATTTAACCAGGTTACCCCTTGAGTATCCATAGAATGAGAAAGCTCTCCTATATGCTCTAAGGGGTGTACAGTAAGTAAATCTTCATGGTAGTGGGTAAGAGTAAGGGCTGTGCCTGGAGTTGGATGGGTGCCTATATAAATAAGGCTGCCCGGTGCTTGGCCTGCTTTTTTGAATTTATTTTTCCTGATTTTGTTTTTTGCCATACGTAGCGCCTGTTTAAATTTTTAAGAAGTATTCTTCTTATCTGGTGTAAAAGTACAAAAGAAGCCCCTATATCTATTTTGGCCTCGTAGTTACCGGCTAATCTTCTACACCATTGCAGCCATGAAATAATTCTTTCAACTTAAATATCCTGTAATGCGTTTACCTAGGCAAGCCTTAAGCAGAAAAGAGCTTTAAAAACCACCTATATAAAGAATTGTATACAGAATTCTATTTGGAAAAGGAAATAAGATGTAAGGCAAACAAAGTCTGCTAATTTAGTAACCTATCTCTCCCGATTGTGGTATCATAACTATTCACAGGCTATTTACATAAACTATAATGACTAAAGCAAACTGTTTAACATGTAAAAGAGCTGTAAATACACAGCCGGTCAGGTAATTTCATGTACGCTTTAACTTATGTATCAGGAAAACGGCCGGTGCTGTGCTGTTCAGGCACACTTCCAACGAAGATTCTTTTAGTAATTATATTAGTAGTACCGTTCAAATTAAGTAGACCCAGAGGGATTGGATCCTAACAAAGGAAAAGGATGAGGAAAATCTACACATTTTTTGTATGGTTAGTCGCTATTACTACAGCCGTAGCCCAAGAGGCCGATAGCCTGGAGCGGAAGCTGGACAATGCATTTGGAAGTGAAAAATTATATCTTCTTTTTGATTTATGCGACAACTATAGTAGCGATGCTCCCGATAAAACACTTCGCTACAGCCAGGAAGCCTTGCAACTATCACGCTACCTCGGAGATTCTATGCTTGTAATGCAAAGCCTGCATTACCATGCTACTGCACACCTTAACTCGGGTAATTTTAGTGAAGCCCTGGCTGGCTTTGAAAAAGTACTTAGCCTGAGCGAACAATCTGCTGATAAAACCAAGCTTGCCGATGCCTATAATAGCTTGGGGATAGTATATGACCAACTGGGCAATTATGATCGCTCCCTGAAAAATTATTATGAGAGCCTTGTTATGTACGAGCAACTGAATGAAGATAAGCCTACCGAGGGTTTAGAGCTACGTGCAGCAAACGTTCGCAACAACATAGGGCTGGTATACTACTCGCTTAAAAAGTATGATGATGCAGTTACCTTTTTTAACGAAGCGTTAAAAAGCTACGAAAAGTACGCCAACAGGTATGGTATTAACCTGGTTGTAAATAACCTGGGCCTGGTATACGACCGCCTGGGCGATGATGAGCGTGCGCTACGTTACTTCTTCCGCTCTCTTGACCTGGAGAAAGAGCTGGGTAGCCAGAGCGGTATTGCAGGTTCTTTTAATAACATTGGTACCATTTATACCAAGCTTGCCAATTATAATGAAGCACTTCGCTATTACCAGGAAGCCTTGAAGGTGTACGAGCAGGTAGGTAACCAGTCGGGTATGGCCATTGCAATGAGTAACCTGGGTAAAACCTATATGGCGCTTAAAAGCCCCGATAAGTCATTAAAATACCAGCTTAAAAGCCTGGAAATTGCCCGTGCCATTAATGCCAAATACACTATACAAGAAAGTTTTAAAAGCCTTTCAGAAACCTACGAGGCCCTGAAGAACTATGCAGAAGCCTATAAATATATGCGTGCTTACGCAGAGATAAAGGATACGATCTTTAATGAAGAAAATGCCCTTACCATTGCCGAGTTACATACAAAATACGAAACCGATAAAAAAGCCAAAGAAATAGAGCTGCTTACTAAAAACCGCCTTTTGCAGCAAACAGAGCTTAAGCGGCAAATTTCGGTTCGTAACTCTTTTATTAGCGGCTCGGTGCTTGTGCTCATTATTTCGTTTACCGTATTTAACCGGTTCCGGATCGAGAAAAAAGCCAAAACTTTGCTTAAGATGCAGAACCTTGAAATAATGCATCAAAAAGAAGAAATTGAAAGCCAGCGCGACCAGATAGAGGAGAAAAGTCAGCATTTGCAGGAGGCTTTTGACTTGATTGAGGCCAAAAACCAGCATATAACCGATAGTATTAATTATGCCCGCCGGATACAGGATTCGTTACTGCCGCCGGTAGAAAAAATAAAAGCAGCCTTGCCCGAATCGTTTATTTACTATCAACCTAAAGATGTGGTAAGTGGAGATTTTTACTGGTTTGGACGCCATGAAAGCACTATTATTATGGCTGTTGTAGATTGCACCGGCCATGGCGTACCGGGCGCCATTATGTCTATGATGGGCCACACGCTACTAAACCAGTTTGTAAACGAAAAGGGTATAAATGACCCGGCAGAAATTTTAACCCTGCTTAACAAGGAAATATATAAATCGCTACGCCACCAGAGTGCCGGCTGGAACAGCCGTGATGGGATGGAGGCAGCCATTTGTACTTACCACCCCTATGATAATATTGTAGAGTTTGCCGGTGCACGCAGCCCCTTATTTATGGTGCGGCCCGACAGGGAACTGGAGGTTATACCTTGCGATAGGTCTACCCTGGGTGCAGACCCTGATACCGTTTTTGAGCGGCACACCCTTTTCCTGAAAGAGCCTACCATGTTTTTTATGGCAACTGATGGCTACCAGGACCAGTTTGGTGGCGAAAAAGGAAAAAAATTCTACCTTAGCCACTTTAAGAAACTATTGCAGGAGGTGAGCCGGTTGCCTGTACAATCGCAGCACGAAGTACTTAAAGAAAACTTTGACCTCTGGAAAGGAGGGGAGTTGCAGGTAGATGATGTACTGGTGGCTGGTTTCAGGCTGAGCCCGATGGAGGTGCTGGATGATATTTTTTTATTTGAAGACCCAGACGGCCAGCTTATATAAATATGCTGTTTTTGAATGACGCTCAGAGATTTAAAGCTATTAGTTGCGCAAGGGGAAGGCTCGCAACTGGAGTTTAAGCGTAAAGCCACGCACCCCGATAAAATTATGAAAGAGATAGTAGCCTTCGCTAATTCTGGCGGAGGTACTTTACTTATTGGTGTAGATGATAACCTTACCATACCCGGCCTGCCCGATGCCGATGAAGATGAGTATATACTCGAGCATGCCATTGCCAAGTATTGCCACCCGGAAATTAAATATACTTTTGAAACTATTGCCATAACCTCACGCCTGAGTGTACTGGCTTACCACATACAGCCTGGTGATGAAAAGCCCTATGCCGTACTGGATGATTTTATAAACAAAACGGGTACCGTTTATGTGCGCGTAAACGATATGAGCGTGCAGGCCAGCCGCGAGGTAAAGCAGATTCTGCGCCAGCGGGCCAGGCAAAAAGATTTCCGTTTTGAGTATGGTGATAAAGAACGCCTCCTGATGCAGTATCTGGACCAGCAACCCTCTATAACCCTTTCGCAATTTGCTGCTCTGGCAGGTATACCCCGCCGCCAGGCCTCCCAGACCCTTATCCTGCTGGTACTCTGCAATGTGCTGCGCATACAGCCTAACGAAGGAGAAGATCTGTATTTTTTACAAGGGTAAACGCCTATCAGTGAGGTTATAAATAGTTTGGCCCCAAGCTTGCATAGTAGTATACAACAGCATTAGTAATGCAAAATCAGTAGCAGCGCTTAAATACTGATTTATTAAATCATTAGTATTTTGACAAAAGTATACCACTATGAAAAAGTTATTTTTATTGCTGCTTTTTATTACAGCGCATCAGCTGGTACAAGCGCAAGTATTAAGAAAAAAACAACAGGCTCCTGCTCGTAATAATGTTTTGAAAGTGTCTAACCTGGGCGCTGCTACTGCACCTCTTAGAAATGATGCCACTAACCGTTTTGGGCTTGGGCTGCATCACGAAAAGCTGGTATTAGACAGGGTTTCGGTTGTGAGTGGTGCTACGTATATGCAAAGTGGTTTTGGGCAGAATGAGGGGGCAGCCGGTCCTTTTCAGGCGGCTAACCAGAGTATAAATGTAAACACAGGTGTACGTACGTATTTAAGGCTCAGGAAAAAGAACCATCATAATGGCTTATTTACGGGCTTAAATGCAAACTACCAATACAGGCACCTTGATGCTCAAAATGATCTGCACATGGTAGGCGTAGGGGTACCGCTTGGCTACCAGAAAAAGCTGTTCAGGAGGTTTACCGTAGAGGCGCAACTTACCCCAGTATATAACCTATGGTCTAATTCAGTACCCTCATCTGCAGAATATTCAAGAGGCGGAAACGCTGTACCAAAGGTCTTATTAAACTCCCATATTGGCTTTGGCTATGCATTTTAAATGATGTTCATTTCTGCTTATCTGTTACAACAAATTGCAAGCAGCATACAAATACAATAGCCCTGGCGTATACACCAGGGCTATTTTTGTTTTATCGTTTGGTTACCAGTTGCATAGACCTTACCAAATTCATAAATTCTGCACGGTAGCCTTCCTGGTCTTTCCCTATGGCGCCTTTTGCCAGGTTGAGCACATCGGTATAGGTAGCGGTACCCATATATTGAGAGTCGCGCAACAGCATACCAAAAGACGCCACCGCAGCAGAAAACCGGAAGTTGTCTGTAGTTTTTTCAAGGGGTACCTGCTTATCAGCAACGCTTTGCTGTAGCAGTTTGCTTACCTCACCGTTGGGTTGCTTGTACCTTAGTTTTAAGGTCATCAGGTCATTACTGCGGTAGGCGTTAGGTTTAATTTTATTGCTCTGGTAATTTAGCTCATCTACCGTATCAATAAATTCGCTGTCTTGTACAGAGGCAGGAATAATCTCATAAAGAGCGGTTACAGTATGGCCAGAGCCCAGGTCTCCGGCATCTTTTTTATCATTGTTAAAATCTTCATTTTTCAGCATGCGGTTTTCGTAACCAATAAGGCGGTAGGCTTTTACCTTGGCAGGGTTAAATTCTATTTGCAGTTTTACATCTTTGGCAATGGTAAACAAGGTGCCGCCAAACTCATTTACAAATACCTTTTTAGCTTCCAGTATATTATCTATATAAGCATAGTTGCCATTACCTTTATTGGCTAGTATTTCCATTTTAGAATCTTTATAGTTGCCCATACCAAAGCCCAATACCGTCAGGAATACACCTGTTTCCCTTTGTTTCTCAATAAGCCTTTCCATTTCGGCATTGCTGGAGACACCCACGTTAAAATCACCATCTGTAGCCAGGATTACCCGGTTATTGCCCTGCTGGTTAAAATGCTCGTGTGCCACTTTGTAAGCGAGCTTAATGCCGGCCCCACCGGCTGTAGAGCCTCCGGCTTCCAGTCGGTCTATGGCTGCGTTGATCCTGGCTTTGTTTTGCCCCGAGGTTGGAGGCAGCACCAGACCCGCGGCACCAGCATATACCACAATAGATACATAGTCTTGCGGGCGAAGTTGTTCCACTAGTAGTTTAAAAGCTGTTTTAACGAGTGGCAACCTTTCCGGGGTGTTCATAGAGCCCGATACATCAATTAAAAATACCAGGTTAGAAGGAGGTAGGTTTTCGGTAGGTATGTGTTTGCCCTGTAACCCGATATGCACCAGCTTGTGAGCTTTGTTCCAGGGGCAATCAGAAAGCTCTGTGTTAATAGAAAAAGGGTCTTCGCCTTGTGGTTGGGGGTAATCGTAAATAAAGTAATTAACCATTTCTTCAATGCGAATAGCATCTTTAGGGGGGTGCTGTCCCATCGTGATGTAGCGCCTCATGTTACTGTACGATGCATTGTCTACATCAATAGAAAAAGTGGAAAGCGGGTTCTTTACCGACTCCAGGAACTGGTTCTCGTGTATAGCATCATATTCTTCAGTGTTATGGGGGGGTATAACCGAATCGCTGAAGTTCGGTAACCGGCTTTCACGGGCTATGGGTGGCACGGGGGAGTGGTAGCTAGACTTTTGCTTGCCCAGGCCTGCAGCCCTGCCACTTAATGCACCGGTAATGCCCTGTAATCTGCCAATACCATAGCTTGTTACCACTGTTTCGCTAAGCTGTCTTATATCATCCTGCATTGAAATGTGTATTTCGGTTTTGCAGCCTACTTTTATTTCCTGGCTTACCATACCAATAAATGCAAATACCAGTACCGATTCTTCAGAGCTTACCCATATTTCGTACTTGCCCTGGTGGTTGGTAATAGCTCCGTTAGTTGTATTTTTTTCCATAACGTTAACTCCAGGTAGGGGAGTAATATCAGAAGCAGAGCTTACAATACCCGTAATTTTTCTCTTTTGTGCCTGAGCGAGTTGCAGACTGCTTAACAGTAGTACAACCAAAGCAATATATTTTTTCATGATGATAAGGTTTATGAGCAACTACCGAAAACGAAGGCAGGTACCCGGGTTAACAATTAATGAAGCGCTTTGCCTGTATGATGCAGCCCCTGGCAGGATTCCATAAAGACTTGGTAAAATTTTTGTATTTAATAGTGCGATAGGTAGCCCAAATTGATAATTCTGTATATTGAGCCTATAATTGACTTTCATGTTTTTCAGAAAATCACCCAATAAAGCAGCAAAAGAAGACGATGAGCTACTGCTCCTGTATAAGGAGACAGGGGAGCTGCAGTACCTGGGTGAGCTGTATGAACGTTATATGCACCTGGTATTTAGTATTTGCATGAAGTACCTGCGGCACCAGGAAGAAAGCAAAGACATGACTATGCAGATTTTTGAGAAACTGGCAGTGGAGCTTAAAAAAGGGGAGGTAAAAAACTTTGGTGGCTGGCTGCACATACTGGCCCGTAATGAGTGCCTGATGCTGCTTCGGTCTGCATCGTACAAAAGCAGGAGGGAGGTAAGTAAAATATGGGAAGAAGCAGATATGGAAAATGGCCCACCTTTGCATCAATATGAAGAAGATGCACTGGAAGCAAGCCTGCAGGAAATAGAAAGAGGGGTTGAAACTCTGCCTCCAGAACAAAAAGAAGCCATTACGTTATTTTACCTTAAACAGAAAACCTATAAAGAGATTGCAGAGCAGACCGGCTGGGAACTGAGCAAAGTAAAAAGCTACATCCAG